>VFQP010001835.1_pt1 | contig 26090 bp, 25 predicted proteins | sample 3512351 | NCBI WGS metagenome assembly VFQP01 (sample SAMN10412372, study PRJNA504923) | tailings metagenome | isolation source: Relicate 1 Philex TSF1 revegetated site | place: Philippines: Tuba, Benguet | collected 2017-08-29
GGTTCCTCCAAGGACATGAACGAAAGTGCCGGCTTCGCTGCCGCTGCCTTGCTGCTGGCGGTGGTGTTCATCTACCTGATCCTGGCTTCGCAATTCGCCAGCTTCCTGCAGCCCTTCGCGATCATGAGTTCGCTGCCGCTCTCCCTGATCGGCGTGCTGATCGGCCTCTATGCCTGGGGGTCCACCTTCAACATCTTCTCGGTGATCGGCTTCATCATGCTGATGGGCCTGGTGACCAAGAACGCCATCCTGCTGATCGACTTCGCCAATCAGGCGCGCGCTGCCGGCAAGCCGCGCACCGAAGCCCTGCAGGAAGCCGGCGAAATCCGCCTGCGCCCGATCATCATGACCACCCTGGCAATGATCTTCGGCATGATACCGCTGGCGCTGGCGCTCGGCGAAGGTGCCAAGCAAAGCTCGGCGATGGCGCATGCGGTGATTGGCGGCCTGATCTCCTCCACCCTGCTGACCTTGCTCGTGGTGCCGGTGATCTACAGCTACCTGGATGATTTCGGCAGCTTCGTGAAGCGTTTCCTGCCGAAAGCGCCAGATGACGACCATGCCGCCGAGAAGCAGCCGGCAGAGTAATCTTCGACAGCCCGGAAATCAGTAAGTCTGATCGACGCGGCCCTGGCGCGGCTCGGCCTGCTTCAAGGCGTTGTATTTCGCATAAGCCGCGTTGGCCCGCTCAAGGAAGTCAGCGGGGACGGTCTGCATGCCGGGGTTTGCCGAGGCATTGACCGGCTGCGCCTGCTGCTGCGGTTGCGGCGCCGGCACCGAGCCAGCATAGGCGGTGCCCTTGGTTACGCCGAATTTCTGCGTGATGTTGTTGGACGTGATTGGCTGAGCGCCGACGCCGCGCGTCACCACACCGCCCTGCTGGGTATCGACCGAGTACCATTTGCGGCCATCATCGCCCCGGCTGGCGGGGGCTGACGGCAGATTCTGCTGCTGTGGCTGGGCCTGATCGGCCGGCAGCGGCGCGGCGAGATTATTCATCACCACCGGGCTGTAGGGAATGGTGGCGGCTTCCGCCACGGTGCGCGGCCCGGTATCGCGCGTGGCGGCTTCTCGCTCGCCCGAGATGCGGGCACGCAACTGCGCCACATTCTGCGGCGCCGGATTCTGCGATACTAGGGCATTGGCGGTCGGCGCGTTGATAGCTAACGGGCCGTTTGCTGTTCCAACCCAGGCCTGGGTCTCCGCCATTGTTTCTGGCGGCGGCCCATTCTGGGCCAGGCCGATGGTGCTGTCGCGTCCGGTACCATCGTCGATGCCGATGGCGGCGAGCGCATGACTGCCGATATCCTTGCCGGTTTCCTCGTCGATGATGCCGTTGACCACCGAAGCGGCAAGCCCGAGCGGACCGCCGAACAGGGCGCCACCGATCAGGCGCGGACCGTTCTCGATCGTGTCGCCTGTCACCGCGCGGTAGATGGTGTTCACCACCGGGATATGCTGCAGCGGATTGATGATGTCGAGGAAGGACGAGAAGGTGAAACCTTCCGGCCCGAACAGGCCGCGATGCTGCTTGCCGTCGGCCGTCGCTTGGGAGTCATCCAGCGCATTCTGCGCCTTGGTTGCACCCGCCTTCGACCCGGCAGCACCCGACGCCGGCGTGGTGGCTTTCTGCCACGGCGACACGCCCAGCGTCATGTTCTCCGAACTGTCTATGAAGGCGGCAACCATTGCTCTTCCCCTCGCTTTCGCGGTTAACCAAAGCAAGCGCAATGCCAGTTTTCAAAATGTATATAATTCAATGGTTTAGACGAATGTGGCGGAGCGGCGGGCAGATTCTGCCTGGTGGAGACTGCAGCGCTTGCCTAACGGCCCATTAAATATGTTATATTATAACATAACTATAATTGATCGAGCCATCCATGCCAGACACCGTCAGCCCCGCCGCCGATACCCGCCTGCCCGTCACCGTCCTGTCCGGCTTCCTCGGCGCCGGCAAAACCACGCTGCTTAATCATGTGCTGTCGAACCGCGAGGGCCGACGGGTGGCGGTGATCGTGAATGATATGAGCGAGGTGAATATCGACGCGGCTTTGATCCGCGATGGCGGCGCCGGCCTCAGCCACACCGAGGAAAAGCTGGTGGAGCTGAGCAATGGCTGCATCTGCTGTACCCTGCGCGACGACCTGCTGGCAGAAGTGAAGCGCCTGGCAGGCGAGAATCGCTTTGACTACCTGCTGATCGAAAGCACCGGCATCGCCGAACCGATGCCGGTGGCTGCAACATTCGATTTCCGCGACGAAGCCGGCTTTTCGCTCAGTGATCTGGCGCGGCTGGACACGCTGGTGACCATGGTCGACGCCTTCAACTTCAGCCGCGACTATGCTTCCACGGACTTCCTGCATCAGCGTGGCGCCAGTGCCGGCGAGGGCGACGAGCGCACCGTGGTCGACCTGCTGCTGGAGCAGATCGAGTTCGCCGATGTGATCGTGCTGAACAAAGCGGACTTGGTGACATCGGCACAGCTTGGTTTCCTGGAAGGATTGATCCGGCGCTTCAATCCCGATGCCGATATACGCCATGCCGAGCATGGCCGCGTACCGCTCGAGGCCCTGCTGAATACCCGCCGCTATGATGCTGAACGTGCCGGCCGCCTGCCCGGCTGGCAACAAGCGCTGTTGGGATTGCACAACCCGGAAACCGAGGAATACGGCATCCGCAGCTTCGTCTATCGCGCCCATCGCCCGTTTCATCCCGAGCGGCTGTATCACTGGCTCAACAGCGAATGGCCAAATGTATGGCGCTCGAAGGGCTTCTTCTGGCTGGCCAGCCGCATGGCCTTTGTCGGCACCTGGTCGCAGGCCGGAGCGGTGACCCGGCATGAAAAAGGCGGCCTCTGGTGGGCCCAGGTGCCGCGCGAGGATTGGCCGGATCATCCGGATTGGCAGGCCGGCATGCAGCAGGTGTGGCGCGAGCCGTTTGGCGACCGGCGCCAGGAAATCGTGCTGATCGGCGCCGGCATGGATGAAGCCGCCTTGCGCCGAGGCTTCGATGCCTGCCTGCTGACGCCGGCCGAAATGCAACTGGGGCCTCGCGGCTGGAAATTCCTGCGGGACCCTTTCCCGACCTGGCGGCAGGCCGAGGCCGCATGAATATGCCGGCGTTGCGCAGGATGGTGCCGGCTGCCGCGGTGTGGCGGCCACAATCCAACATCGCCATCTGGCGCCGTGATTTATCGCCTTGTCTGTTCAGCGCGGCGCGGCATCTCGCGGCAGAAGCCGAGGACGGCCTGCAATTCTGGGTCCGTCGCGATGAGCCGTCACAACAGGCGACGCTGCAGGCATTTACCGCCCCAGGCTGGCAGCCGCAGCCAATGCGGAATGCCGGCACCGGCTTGCAGTTGCTGATGGCCGATATCGCCACCTTGATCGACTGGTTCCGGCGCCAGAGCCGCGCGCCGCGGCTGCATGTCGGGCTGGCTCCCGTGCGCGGCAATGCCTGCCGCTTCTATCACACCGACATGGTGGGGCAGCGGCTGCTATGCAGCTATGCCGGTCCCGGCACCGAATGGCTACCGGATGACAAGGTAAACCGGTCCGCCTTGGGCCGTGGCGACAATGCCGCCGTGCTGCGCGATCCCGACGCCGTGGCGAGCCTGCAGCCCGGCTGGGCCGCATTGCTGCGCGGCGAGCGTGACCCGGCCTGGAATGGCCGCGGCGTGGTGCATCGCTCGCCACCCTATCGGCCAGGCCATGAGCGCCTGGTGCTGACCATAGATGAGCCAGGACGGCATCTGCACGGCTGATGGATACGGCGCCTATTTACAGGTAATGCCCTGAACGCTTCTTCTTGGTCGCCAGGTAGGCTTCGTTATGGCTGTTGGCGGGGAATTTGTGCGGCACCCGCTCGGCCACTTCGATGCCGGCCGCCGCCAGACCCTCCACCTTCTCAGGGTTATTGGTCAGCAGCCGCACGCTGGAAAAGCCAAGCAGCTTGAGCATGCGGGCGGCGGGCAGGAACCAGCGTTCGTCGGCGGCATAGCCGATGCGCAGGTTGGCCTCCACAGTGTCGAAGCCCTCGTCCTGGAGCTGGTAGGCGCGCAACTTGTTCACCAGGCCGATGCCACGGCCTTCCTGTGCCATGTAGAGCAGCACACCGCCGCCGGACTCGCGGATGGTGCGCACGGCGCCGCGCAACTGCTCGCCGCAATCGCAGCGCAGACTGCCAAGCAGGTCGCCGGTGAAGCATTCCGAATGCAGCCGCGCCAGCACCGGCTGGCCGGGATCAGGCCGGCCGATCACCAGGGCGAAATGTTCCGGCCCGCCATCGGCGGCACGGAAAGCATAAAGCCGTGCATCCTCGGCATCGGCCACCGGCAGCCGCGCTTGGCTCACCGGTTTCAGGCTTTCCGCCGCCGCCTGGTCATAGGCGGTGATGGCTTCGGCCTGCACCCGCACCAGAAGATCGGGCATCACGGCGTCGCCGAGCGGGATCAGCACGGCGGCGGGCAGCAGGTAGGCCACCTTGGCCAGCTTGATCGCAGCAGCGGCTGCCGGCGGCGGTGCCCCGCGCAATCGCTGATAAGGCCCGCGCAACGGCGCCGCCAGGTCGCGGCTGGCATCGGCGAGGTCGCGGATCAGGCCGGCGCGTTCAGGCACTGGCACCGGCAGTTCGGCCAACGGCAGCAGCAGGGTGTCATGCCCGTTGGGCAGGATATGCAGCACGGCGGCGCGCTGCGCGGTGAGCGCCAGGGCGGCCTCGGCGGCGCCGGCGCCCGCCAGGGCAAGCGCCTGGGCCAGCGCCATCTCGCTCAGGGTTTCGGCGGCCAGCGCCAGGTAATTGCCCGTCGCCGATTGCAGCAGCACGGCCCGGCCACGACGCCATTCATGGGCGGCGCGGTCGGTGCTGACGGCGATGGTTTCAGCATCGAGAGGCATGGCAACCCTTTACGCCCCCAGGCTTCTGCCTGCAAGCCGCTCCCCGGTCCTCCCCTGGGGAAAGCCGTGCGGATTCCTGCCTTGTGAAGCCGGGCGGCGAGGCGCAGACTGCCGGAAGTTAAGGAGGATTCGCGGTGCAAGAGAAGGAACTGCGCCTGGCTCTGGTGTGTTTTGGCGGCGTCTCGCTCGCCATCTACATGCATGGCGTGTCGAAGGAAATCCTGAAACTCGTGCGCGCCTCCAAGGCCTTCCACACCCTGCCCAAGGGCAGCCGCGAAACCATCAGCTATGCCGATACCGAGGATGCCGAGAAGCATCCGGCGGATAGCGAGCTGATCTATTTCGAGCTGATCCAGGAACTGAGCAAGCATATCGAGCTGCGGGTGATCGTGGACGTGATCGCCGGCGCCTCGGCCGGCGGCATGAACGGCATCATGCTGGCCCGCGCCCTGGCGCATGACCTGCGGCTGTCGCATTTCCGCGACCTGTGGCTGAAGCAGGCCGATGTGAGCAAACTGCTCGACCGCTCCAAGCGCGCCTCGCCCTGGAGCAAATGGTTCATGCGGCCCCTGCTCTGGCTGGCCTCGCGCTCCAAGCTCGGCCGCCTGCTGGCCGATCCGGAGATCCGCGAGAAGGTATCGCTGTTCACCCGGTCGCGCTGGTTCGAGCCGCCGTTCGACGGCATGCATCTCGGGCGCAAGCTGCTACAGGGCCTGGAAGCCATGGGCGATCCCGCGGAGCCCGGCGCCTCTTTGATGCCGGCCGGCCTGCAACTCGACCTGTTCGTCACCGTCACCGATTTCTACGGCTATTTGCAGCATATCCCGATCCACGATCCGCCCTTCGTGCGCGACCGCGAGCATCGCCACATTCTGAAATTCCAGTATCGCCGCTGGCAGGATGGCGAGGAGATTTCCGATTTCACCAAACTGGATGCGCCGGCCCTGGCCTTCGCCGGCCGCGCCACCTCGGCCTTTCCCGGCGCCTTCCCGCCAGCGCAATTGAGCGAAATCGACGCGCTGCTGGCCGAACGCGGCCGGCAATGGGAAAGCAAGGAGGCCTTCCTCAAGAAGAATTTCGGCGACTATCTCGGCGCCGGGCTCGACCCGTCGCTGACTTCCTTCGTCGATGGCGGTGTGCTGAACAACAAACCCTTCGCCTCGGCGATGAAGGCGATCCGCGGCCGCCCGGCCTACCGCCAGGTCGACCGCCGCCTAGTCTATATCGATCCGGCGCCGATCCGGCCACCGCCGCCGCCCACTGGCCGCATCCCGGGCTTTTTCCGCACGCTCAAAGGCGCACTTTCCGATATCCCGCGCAACCAGCCGATTTCGGATGAACTGATCTGGGTCAGCCGCTTCAACGAGCGCGTGCGGCATCTGCGCGGCATCATCGACGCGACGCAGCCGCAGATTTCCCGCCTGGTGAGCGAGCATGCGCCGGAAGGCCGCGACGGGCCGCTGAACGAGGACCAGATCCGCGCCTGGCGGCTGGCCGCGAGCGCGCGCGCCGCGCAGGATGCCGGCTTCGCCTATGAAGGCTATATCCGCCTCAAGCTCGGCGCCGTGCAGCAATTCATCAACCGGCAGATCGAGCGCATCAGCGAACTGCGCGAGAATTCCATCGAATCCGCCTGGATCGCACAAGTGATCACGCGCTGGGCCACGGTGCGCCAGGTCTGCGCCACGGCACCGAGCTATGCCCGCACCACTTTGGCCAGCAATCGTGACGAACTGCCGCCCTGGGTGCGTTTCCTGCTCGCCTTCGACGTCGCCTTCCGTCAGCGCCGCCTGCGCTTTCTGCTGCAACGGCTGAACACCTTTTATGCCAAGATCGGCGATCCCGAGCATCAGGGGCTGGAAGCCGTGCAGCTCAACCAGCTCAAGCGGCTGCTCTACGGCGAACTTGAAACCTTGCGGCGCTTCGATACCGGCGGCTTCGTCTCGATCGACACGGCATCACGCATCCGCCAGTTGTTCCGCCGCTCGATCCAGCCAATGGAGCCGGAGAAACTGGCGCAGGATGCCGCCGAATTCGCCGACGCGCATCTGCACGAGATCGACGCCATCGTCGATGGCCTCAATGCCGACATCGCGCTGAATGCCACCACCAACCGGCTGGATGCCCTGCTTGCCACACTGCATCCCGACGACTGGAGCCGGGTGGCGCGGCGCGACATCCTGGAAAGCTATATCGGCTTTGCCTTCTGGGACGTGCTGACCTTCACCATCACCAACTGGCGCGACCTGGGCGAATTCAACGAAATCCGCATCGACCGCATCAGCCCGGAAGATGCCCGCGCCATCCGCGATGCCAACACGCTGAAGGGCATCAATTTCGGCCGTTTCGGTGCCTTCTTCAGCCGGCCGCACCGCGAGAACGACTATCTCTGGGGCCGGCTGCATGGCGTGGAGCGACTGATCGACATCGTCTGTGATTCCGGCCTGGACGGCACCGACGCCCCGCGTGTCGACCGCCGCGCCCTGAAATACCGCGCCTTCGAGATCATCCTGGCCGCCGAGGCCCGGTATCTGCGCCATAGCGGCCCGCTGATCGAGGAACTGCGCGCCGAAATCGCTGCGCTGCGCGAAGCTGCCGGCTTGAGCCAGCCGAAGCCCGGAAAAGCCGGATAAGAAGCTGAAAAGCCTGTGAACCCTGACAATCGCGGCCTTGCCGGGAGGCTGGAAATGGCTATGCTGGCGCCGCTTTTAATGCACCCCTCCCCTCTTCCCGCGAGCCCGCCCGTGTTCCATCTCTCCGCTTCCCGCCTTGCCCTCATCGCCGGCCTGCTGGCCTGCTCGCTGCCGGCCACCATGCCGACCACCGTGCTGGCCCAAGGCGCCAAGCCGGCGGCACCCGCCCAGGCTGCTGCCCCGGCTGCCAATGACCCGGTGGTGGCGCGCGTGAACGGCCAGGCCATCACGCGCTCGCAGGTCGCCGCCGTGTATGAGACGCTGCCGCCGCAGATGCGCCAGGCGCCGCTCGACACCATCATGCCGGCGCTGATCAACGAGATCGTCGCCCGCCGCCTGATCAACGAGGCCGCCGAGAAGGCCAAGATCGACAATGATCCGAAAGTGAAGGATCAGCTTAAAGTCGCGCGTGAAAACGTGATGCAGCAGGCCTTCCTTGAGCGCGCCGTGTCGCAGCAGCTCACCGAGGCGCGGCTGAAGCAGCGTTACGACGACTTGATCAAGGCCCAGCCGCCGCGCGACGAAGTGCATGCCCGCCATATCCTGGTGGCCACCGAGGCCGATGCCATGGCGGCGCTGGAAGACGTGAAGAAGGGCCAGGATTTCAGCGAAGTGTCGAAGAAGCGTTCAACCGGCCCGACCGCCACCACTGGCGGCGACCTCGGCTTCTTCACCAAGGACCAGATGGTGCCGGAATTCGCCGAAGCCGCCTTCGCGCTGCAGCCCGGCCAGGTGACGCAGAAGCCGGTGAAGACCCAGTTCGGTTTCCACATCATCAAGGTGGAAGCGCGCCGCGTGGCGCCGCCGCCGTCCTTCAACGACGTGGCCGACGAAGTGCGCGACATCCTGGTGCGCGAGATCGTCGAGCAGACGGTCAACGACCTGAAGAAGGGCGCCAAGATCGAGATCGTGGAACAGCCCAAGCCGGCGGGCCAGCTCCCGACCCTGGCGCCGGCTCCCAAGAAGTAAATTAGACCAGAGAAGACAAGGAAACGCCGCCATGGCCGCGCATCCGGTTTCGCCGCTTGCCCCCAAGACCCTGCCCAGCCTGCCCGCCATTGCCGGCGCGCGCCTGGCCACCGGCCATAGCGGCATGCGCTACAAGAACCGCGACGACCTGCTGCTGATCGAACTGGCGCCCGGCACCAAGGCAGCGGGCCTGTTCACGCAATCCTCAATGCCGGGTGCGCCGGTGGAATGGGACCGCAAGATCCTGGGCAAGCCTGCGCGCGGCCTGGTGGTGAATGCCGGCATCGCCAATGTGTTCACCGGCAAGGCCGGCCTCGCGGCGGTGAAGGCCACTGCCGAGGGCGCGGCCAAGGCGCTGGGCGCCAAGGCGAACCAGATCTATCTCGCCTCCACCGGCGTGATCGGCCAGTTGCTGCCGGCCGAGAAGATCGTGGCGCAGATGCCGAAGCTGAAGAAGGCGCTGACCGGCGATGGCTGGGCCGTTGCGGCCCGCGCCATCATGACCACCGACACCTTCCCCAAGCTCGCCACCGCCACCTGCAAGATCGACGGCAAGCGGGTGACGATTAACGGTATCGCCAAGGGTTCGGGCATGATCGCGCCGGACATGGCGACCATGCTGGCTTTCCTGGTGACGGATGCCAAGCTGCCGACCGATGTGTTGCAGGCGTTGCTTAAAAGTGCCAACGACCAGAGCTTCAACTGCCTCACGGTGGATGGCGACACCTCCACCTCCGATACCGTGCTGCTGTTCGCCACCGGTGCGGCGAGCAACAAGGCGCCGGCCAAGGCAAATGACAAGGCGCTAGCGGATTTCCGCCGCGCGCTGACTCAAGTGATGGCCGAACTGGCGCAATTGATCGCCAAGGATGGCGAAGGCGCGCAGAAGCTGGTGACGGTGAGCGTGACCGGCGCCAAGAACGATGCCGCCGCGCGCGTCATCGCCCGCGCCATCGCCAATTCGCCGTTGGTGAAAACCGCGATTGCCGGTGCCGATGCCAATTGGGGCCGTATCGTCATGGCCGTGGGCAAGAGCGGCGAGCAGGCCAACCGCGACAAGCTGGTGGTGACCATCGGCGGCAAAGCCGTGACCTCGAAGGGCATGGTGCGCAAGGACCATGACGAAGCCGCCGCCACGGCGCATTTCAAGAGCGACGATGTGCGCATCGGCGTCGACGTCGGCGTGGGCAAGGGCAAGGCCGTGGTCTGGACCTGCGACCTGACGCACGGCTATATCGACATCAACGCCGATTACCGCAGCTAATCGCGCGATGAACGCCGACCCGCTCTGCCCCGGCGATGCCGAAAGTGTGCTGAAGCCGAAGCCGGTGGTGCTGGTGGTGGCGGTGGCCCTGGTGGATGCCGATGGCCGCGTGCTGCTGACCCAGCGCCCGCCGGGCAAGAAGCTGGCCGGCATGTGGGAATTTCCCGGCGGCAAGGTCGAGCCGAACGAGACGCCGGAAGCGGCTTTGCTGCGCGAGCTGCGCGAGGAACTCGGCCTCGATATCAGCGCCGCCTGCCTGGCGCCGTTCACCTTCGCCAGCCACAGCTACGACGATTTCCACCTGCTGATGCCGCTTTATGTCTGCCGCCGCTGGGCCGGGCAGCCCGAGGGCCGCGAGGGCCAGGCGCTGAAATGGGTGCGGCCGGTAAAGATGAGCGAGTTGCCAATGCCGCCCGCCGATGTGCCGCTGGTGGCAATGCTGCGCGACCTGCTGTGAATTTCAGGACCAGACCTACATAAAACGTCATGGTCGGCGAAGGCCGACCATCCACGCGTTTTTGCTTGAGCAATCGAAATAAAGAAAACTCGTGGATACTCCGCCTACGCGGAGTATGACGGTCTTTGTTATGGCTTAAATTCCACAGCCCGTTTCTTTATACACTCGTCATGCGCGGACTTGATCCGCGCATCTCTCTCTATTTAGCCTGAGATGCCCGGGTCGAGCCCGGGCATGACGATGTCATTTTATAACCGGCTCAAGGCCGGGCATGACGATATTGGTCTTACGCATCCCCCCGGGGAATCCACGGGATCGACGTCACCTCGATGCCTTCCTCGGCCAGTTCCTTGGCTTCGTCGGGTGTGGCTTCGCCGTAGATGTTGCGCGTCTCGGCATCGCCGTAATGCATCTTGCGCGCTTCCTCGGGGAATTCCGCGCCGACATAATCGGCATTCTTCTCGACATGTTCGCGCAACGCCAGCAGCGCCTTGCGCGCATCCGCCGCCATGCGGGCCTCGTCGGCAGCCTGTTCGCCCCTGGAACGGGCGAGGCGCGGCGCCATCGGCGCCTTGGCGATCTTGCGCGAGCCGCAATGCGGACACTGCACCTGGCCCTTCTTCGCCTGCACGTCGTAGGTGGCGCTATCCTGGAACCACGCCTCGAAGACATGTTCCTTTTTACATTTCAACTCGTATTTGATCATCGCGTTGCCGCTTGATTCCGCCGGGGGGACCCAAGTATTGATGATTATTGACTAATATATGGGGCAGTTGCCGGTGCACAGCAAGGGGGATGGGGCTTCGGCCTGGATTGCGCGCTTCGCCCCCACCACCAAACCGGGTGGTGCGGTGCTCGATCTCGCCTGCGGCGGCGGGCGCCATGGCCGGCTGTTCCTGGAAAACCGCCACCCGGTCTGCTTCCTCGATATCGACCTGCGCGGCGTTGCCGATCTGCAAGGCCAACTTGGCGCGGAACTGCTGCAGGCCGATCTCGAAGGCAATGCTCCCTGGCCGCTGGCCAACCGCGCCTTCGCCACCATCGTGGTGACCAACTACCTGTGGCGGCCATTGTTTCCGGCACTCTTCGCCGCCCTGGAACCCGGCGGCCTGCTGCTCTATGAAACTTTCATGCGCGGCAACGAACGCTTCGGCAAACCGTCCAACCCGGATTTCCTGCTGGCCGAGAACGAACTCTTCGATCTCTGCCGACCACATTGCCAGGTGATCGCCTTCGAGCAAGGAGAGGAAAGCCAACCAAAACCGGCCATGCGCCAGCGTATCGCAGCGCGGCGCTTATGAATCCAGGGCTGATGACCGCGCCTGAAATTGAAACCGAGCGCCTGCGGCTGCGCGGCTTCCAGCCCGGCGACTGGCAGGGTCTGGCACGCTTCTATGCCGACGACACGGTGATGCGCCACATGCTGCCGGGGCGCGGGCTGTCGCCGGCCCAGGCCGAGGAACGGGCCAAGAGCAACATCCACAATTTCGGCACCTCCTGGGCACAGCGCGGCTATGGCGTCTGGGCCGTGGCCGACCGCACCAGCGGCCGGCTGCTGGGCCAATGCGGCCTGCGCTATGTGCCGGAGGCTGATGCGGTGGAACTGCTTTACCTGCTGAACAAGACCCATTGGGGCCGGGGCCTGGCTTCCGAGGCCGGCCGCGCCGCACTGCATCATGGCTTCGGCGCGGCGGGCCTGGCGCATGTCTTCGCCGTCACCGCGCCGGGCAACGGCGCCTCGCAACGCGTGCTGCTGAAACTCGGTTTCGCGCCAGAGGGCGAGAAACTGCTATGGGAGCGCAACGTGCGCTGGTTCGCGCTCGACCGCGAGGCCTGGATTTGCCCAACACCCGAAACGGTGACACAATCCGCTCCCTAAGAGGGAGCGGAACATGAGTGGCGACGGCATCGAGCGGCGCTGGCATCTGGCCGAGGACATCATCCGCGACGCCGGCAAACTGGCGCGAGCCTATTTCGACAACCGCGCGACCCTGACCATCGAGCAGAAGGGCCTGCATGATTTCGTCAGCCGCGCCGACAAGGAAACCGAGGCGCTGATCGTCTCCAGGCTCGGCCTGGAATCTCCGCAGGACAATATCCTGGGCGAGGAAGGCGGTCTCTATGAAGCCAAGGGCCGCGATGGCGGCCATGCCACCTGGGTGATTGATCCAATCGACGGCACGGCGAATTTCCTGCGTGGCCTGCCCTTCTGGTGCGTGTCACTGGCCCTGGTGGTGGATGGCAGGCTGGAGCTTGGCCTGGTCTACGATGCCGTGCGCGACGAGCTTTTTTCCGGCCGGCGTGGCAAGGGCGCCTTTGCCAACGGCCAGCGCATGCAGGTAAGCAGCATCAGCGATCCCAGCCGCGCCTGCATCGGGCTTGGCTATGGCCACCGCATGAGCCAGACGCCGCATGTCGAAGCCATCGACGGGCTGCTGCGGCGCGGCTGCGAATACCGCCGGCTCGGTTCCGGCGCGCTCGGCATCACCTATGTCGCCGCCGGGCGGCTGGAAGGCTTCCATGAGACGCATCTCAATAGCTGGGATGCGCTGGGCGGCCTGCTGCTGGTGGCGGAAGCCGGCGGCGAGATGAACGATTTCCTGAAAAACGACGGCCTTAACAAAGGCAATGCCGTGCTGGCAGCAACGCCGGCGCTTTATCCCTTCGTCGCCGAGGTGATCGGCTTCGAATAGCGCGGCTCGTGCAGCCAGGCGGGAATCTGCCCGCGCGCCTTGGCCACTTCATCGAGATCGATATCCGCCAGCACCACGCCGGTGCCCTCGCCGGCATCAGCCAGCACGCGACCCCAGGGATCGATGATCAGCGAATGACCGTAGGTCTGGCGCTTGCCCGGATGATCGCCCCACATCGCCGGCGCCACCACGAAGGCCCCGGTCTCGATGGCCCGCGCCCGCAGCAGGATATGCCAATGCGCCTGGCCGGTATTGCGCGTGAATGCCGCCGGCACCATGATCACTTCAGCACCAGCCTGCGCCAGACCGCGATAAAGCTGCGGGAAACGCACGTCATAGCAAATCGAAAGGCCCAGCTTGGCCTGGGGATGATCCGCCAGCACCGCCTGCTCGCCCGGCGCGAAAGTATTGGACTCGCGGAACACCTCGCCGTTCGGCAAGTCGACATCGAACATGTGGATCTTGTCGTAGGTCGCGGTGATCTCGCCTTCTGGATTGACCAGATAGCTACGGTTGGCGTTGCGGTTGGCGCCGTCCTCGCGCACCGAGATCGAGCCGATCAGCAGCCAGATTTTCAGTTCCGCTGCCAGCTCGCGATAGGCTTTCAGCGCCGGATGCGTTGCCTCGGGCTTGCCGGCCTCCAGGCTCGCCGCCGAATTGCGCCCCATGAAGCTGGAATTCTCCGGCGTGGTGACGAATTCGGCGCCCTTGGCATGGGCCTCGCGGATCAGGCCGCAGACCTGGGCGATATTCGCCGCCATGTCATCGCCGATATTCGGCTGCACGCAGGCGATGCGAATATGCCGCGGCATGCTTAGGCCGCCGCCAGCATGGGATCGAGCTTGCCAGCGCGGTCCAGGGCGTAGAGATCGTCGCAGCCGCCGACATGCTGGCCGTTGATCCAGATCTGCGGCACGCTGGTGCGGCCGCCGGTCAGGCGCGTCATCTCCTCGCGCTTCGGCTGGTCGTAGGAGACGTCGATCTCGTTATAGCTGGCGCCCTTCTTGTCCAGCAGCGCCTTGGCGCGCGCGCAATAGGGGCAAAGAAACGTGGTGTAGATGGTGATGTCGGCCATGGGCCTGCCTCGGGGAGTGAGTCGTCTATGAAAATTATATGGCGCGGCGGCGGGGCTAAACAATATCCGGCCGCAGCACCCGTGTGAGCGTCAACACATCCACGGCAGCCACCCCGGCACCGCGCAAGGCCCGGATACAGGCCGAAACTGTCGCCCCGGTGGTGTAGACATCGTCCACCAGCAGCACGGTCTTGCCGGCCAGACTGGCGCGCCGCTGCGGCGCCACCCGGATGGCCCCGGCCAGGGCTTCGCGCCGCTGCCGCCGGTTCAGGCCGCCGAGGCTGGGGGTGGGTTTCACCCGTTCCAGGGCATCCACCAGGGCCGGCTTATCGCTGAGCCGTCCCAGCGCCTGGGCCAGCAAGGCTGACTGGTTATAGCGCCGCCGCCACAGCCGGCCACGATGCAGCGGCACCGGCAGGATCAGGTCGGCTTCCTTAAGCAGCACGCCGCCGGCCTGGCGCATCAGCCCGGCGAGGCCCAGGGCCAGGTCGGTGCGGTCGGCGCGCTTGAAGCGCAGCACCAGGTCGCGCCCGCCCCGGCCATAGACAAGGGCTGCGCGGGCGCGGCGGAAACGCGGCGGCTTGGCCAGGCAGGCGCCGCAGAGCATCCCCGCCGGCACCGGAATGGCAAAGGGCGTGCCGCAGCAGGGGCAAAGCGGTTCGGCGATGAAATCCAGGCTGGGCCAGCAGCCGGCGCAAAGCCGGCCCGGCTCGTCGACCAGGGCACCGCAGAGCATGCAGCGCGGCGGCAGCAGGGCATCCAGCGCCCAGCGGCCGAAACGCCGCAGACCGCGCGGCAGGGGGGAAATCGCGCCAAGGCTCATCTGCTTACGTTGCGGCAGCGATGACGGCCCGGTCAACAGCCGCTAAGCTTGCGCCATAAAGAGAAAAAGCATGAGGAAACGGCGATGACCGGCAAAGTGGTGAAGATCGGCTGCGCATCCGGCTTCTGGGGCGATTCCATGGTGGGGGCGCCGCAATTGCTGTTCCAGGCCGAACTGGATTACCTGATCTTCGACTATCTGGCCGAGATCACGATGTCGATCATGGCCCGCATGCGCGCCAAGGATCCGGCGCAAGGCTATGCCACCGATTTCGTCACCGTGACCATGAAGCGCCTGCTGCCCGAGATCGCGCGGCGCAAGGTGAAGATCGTGTCCAATGCCGGCGGCGTGAACCCGCAGGCTTGTGGGGCGGTGATCCGCCAGATGATCGCCGATGCCGGCCTCGACCTCAAAGTCGCCGTGGTGCAGGGCGACGACCTGATGCCGAATATCGAGACACTGAAGGGCAGGCTGCGCCCGATGGTGCCGGGCACTGAGCGTCCCGCCCGCTTCATGTCGGCCAATGCGTATCTCGGGGCCGGGGCGATTGCCGCAGCCCTCAAGGAGGGCGCCGATATCGTCATCACCGGCCGCTGCGTCGATAGCGCCGTGGCGCTGGGGCCTTTGCTGCATGAATTCGGCTGGAGCCTCACTGATTACGACCGGCTCTCGGCCGGCAGCCTGGTCGGGCATATCCTGGAATGCGGCGCGCAGGCCACTGGTGGCCTGTTCACCGATTGGCGCGACGTGCCGGACTGGAACAATATCGGCTATCCCATCGCGGAAGTGTCGGAAGACGGCAGCTTCATCGTCACCAAGCCGAAAGGCACCGGCGGCCTGGTCAGCGTCGGCACGGTGTCCGAGCAGCTGGTCTACGAGATCGGCGATCCGGCGGCCTATCGCCTGCCCGATGTGACTTGCGATTTCACCGCCGTGCGCATCGAGCAGGTTGGCGAGCATCGCGTGAAGGTGTCGAACGCCAAGGGCCAGCCGCCGGGCGACGAATACAAGGTCTCGGCCACCTACATGGACGGCTTCCGCGCCGTGGCGCAGCTCACCATCGGCGGGCGGGAAGCGCGCGAACGCGCGCGGCGCACGGCGGAAGCCATCCTCACCCGCACGCGCAAGATTTTCCAGATGCTGAATCTGGGCGATTACCGCGCGGTTTCCATCGAGGAAATCGGCACGGAAGCGATGTATGGCGACAATGCCCGGCAAGGCGCGCTGGATAGCCGCGAAGTAGTGATGAAGCTGGCGGTGAGCCATGCCGAGAAGGCGGCGCTCGACATCTTCGTGCGCGAGATTGCACCGGCCGGCACATCCTTTGCCGCCGGCACCACCGGCTCGGGCGGCGGCCGCGCCTCGCCGCAGCCGATCGTGCGGCTGTTCTCCTGCTTCATCCCGAAAGCGGCCCTGCCGGTCAGCATCGAGCTTGGCGATGGCATCGCGAAGCCGGTGGCGGTGATGACGGTGGGCGGTGATATCTGCGGCGGCCCGGCGGGTGTGCCCGATACCACGCCGGCGCCGCAGCAGACCGATCTCACTGTGCCACTGATCCGGCTGGCCTGGGCGCGCTCCGGCGACAAGGGCAACGACAGCAATATCGGCGTCATCGCGCGCAAGCCGGAGTATCTGCCGGCGATCCGTGCCGCCTTGACGCCCGAGGCTGTGCAAAAGTATTTCGCGCATCGCTGCCAGGGCGGCGTGACGCGCTATGAATGGCCCGGCATCCATGGCCTGAATTTCCTGCTCAAGGATTCGCTCGGCGGCGGCGGCATCGCCTCGCTGCAGAACGACCCCCAGGGCAAGGCCTATGCCGGCATGCTGCTGGATTTCCCGGTGCCGGTGCCCGCCGCCTGGGGCCTCAAGGGGGATTGAGGGCCGACTGCCCCCCTGTCGTCACCCCCGGGCTTGACGATGAGGGTTCGTATGACGCACCTGGCAGGGCCACCCACTGAAACCGCAGGAACCGGATAGCCGGGCGACGGGGCAGGCCGTAGATTTCATCCCATGAGCAAGCCACGCACCCCTACTGACCGCGAATTCGCCGCCATCCTCGGCAATGATGCCAAGGCCGATGGCCGCTTTTTCTACGGCGTCGCCAGCACGCGGATCTACTGCCGCCCCTCCTGCACCAGCCGGGCGCCGAAGCGCGACAATGTCCGCATCTTCGCTTCACCGAACGAAGCCCAGGCCGCCGGCTTCCGTGCCTGCAAACGCTGCCGCCCGGATGCGCTGATTGAGGCCGATGCGCGGCTGGAGCGGGCGCGGCAATTGATCGACAAGAAACTCGAAGCCGGCGAAGCAGCGCCGGACCTCAACGCTTTAAGCCGTGCCGCCCATGTCAGCCCGACGCATCTGCAACGGCTGTTCACCGCCGCCTACGGGCTCTCGCCGCGCGCCTATGCCGAAGCGCGGCGCATCGACAAGCTGAAAGCGGAACTGAAAGGCGGTGCCGACGTGTCTGACGCAATCTATGGCGCCGGCTTCGGCGGGCCGAGCCGGGTTTACGAGAAAGCCGACCGCTGGCTCGGCATGACGCCGGCCGATTACAAGCGCGGCGGCGAAGGCTTGAGCCTCACCGTGGCGATCCATCCCGCGCCGCGCAAGCTCGGTCGCGTGCTGGTGGCGGAAAGCCATCGTGGCATTGCCGCTTTGCTGTTCGGCGACAGCGACACGGCGATGCTGGATGAATTGCGCGGCGAATTCCCGGCGGCCGAAATCACCCGCGACGACATGGCCGGTAAGAAGGCGCTGGCCGCTCTGGACGCCCTGCTGATGGGCCGCAAGCCGAAGCAGGAGCTGCCGCTGGATCTGCGCGGCACGGCGTTCCAGATCCGCGTCTGGCAGGCCTTGAGCGCCATTCCGCGCGGCGAAACCCGCAGCTATCGCGAAATTGCCATCGCGCTTGGCGAACCGAAAGCGGCGCGCGCCGTCGGCTCGGCCTGCGGCAACAATATCCTCGGCGTGCTGGTGCCCTGCCACCGCGCATTGCGCAGCGATGGCGGCTTGGGCGGCTATCGCTGGGGCCTGGCGCGCAAGCAGGTGATCCTCGACGCCGAAGCAGCGGAATAATAGCGCCTGATACGATTGAACCCGCACAATCGCGCCATTGCCATGGAATGCGGCAGCACCTAGGCTAGCGGACAAGGAAACGTCTCGCCCAGAAGGAAGCCGCCGCATGACCACCGCCCCTGGTCACGCCAGCGATATTGAATCCCCCTATGCCTGGCTGCGCCTGTTGGGCAGCTTCACCATCAGCACCATCGGCGGTGTCGGCATGTGGGCCATTGTCGTCGCGCTGCCCGCTGTGCAGGCGGAATTCGGCGTGCTGCGTGGCGGTGCTTCGCTGCCCTACTCGCTCACCATGCTCGGCTTCGTTGTCGGCGTGGTGTTCATGGGAAGGCTGGCCGACCGTTTCGGCATCGTCACCCCGGTGATCCTCGGCACGCTCTCCTTGAGTCTCGGCTATGTGCTGGCGGCGAAAGCCACCAGCATCACCATGCTGGCCTTCATCTATGGCGGCCTGATCGGCTTCGGTTCCTCCGCCATGTTTGGGCCGCTGATCGCCGATATCTCACTGTGGTTCGAGCGCCGCCGTGGCCTTGCCATCGGGCTTTGCGCCAGCGGCAATTACTTTGCCGGCGCGGTGTGGCCGCCGGTGGTGGAATATTTCATCGCCCAGCATGGCTGGCGCGACACCCATTGGGGCATCGGCCTGTTCTGCCTCGTCACCATGGTGCCGTTGAGCTTTGTGCTGCGCCGCCGCCCGCCGGTCCAGCCGCCGCTGCCGCAGGCCAGCGCGGGCTTGAACAAGGCCGGTGCGCATCGCCCGCTCGGGCTGGCGCCGAATGGCGTGCAGGGCCTGCTGCTGATCGCCGGCATTGCCTGCTGCGTCGCCATGTCGATGCCGCAGGTGCATATCGTCGCCTATTGCGTCGATCTCGGCTATGGCCCGGCGCGCGGCGCCGAGATGCTCTCACTCATGCTGGCCTTCGGCATCATCAGCCGGCTGGCCTCGGGCTGGATCCTCGACCGCATCGGCGGGCTCGCCACCTTGCTGCTCGGCTCGGCCCTGCAGGGCCTGGCGCTGACCTTCTACCTGCCCTTCGATGGCCTCGCCTCGCTCTATGTCGTCTCAGCCTTCTTCGGCCTGGTGCAGGGCGGCATCGTGCCGAGCTATGCCTTCATCGTGCGCGAACTGTTTCCGCCCGAGCAATCGGGCCTGCGCGTCTCGGTCGCCATCGCCGCCACGCTTGCCGGCATGAGCCTGGGCGGCTGGATGTCCGGCGCCATCTTCGACCTGACGGGGAGCTATCAGGCTGCCCTGCTGAACGGCATTGCCTTTAACCTGCTCAATGTGGCTATCATCGGCTGGATGCTGCTGCGCTGGCGCCGGCAACGGATCGCGGCGCTGGCGGCGGCTTGAAGTAGGAAATTTCCTCTTCCCGACAGGAAATTTCCGTTCCAAAAATTGGAAATTTCCAATATCGTAAGTATATGATCGTGGTCGGCACCAACCTGGCCGAGGCTTATTTCGCCAAACATGCCGGGCATAAGGGCATCCGTGCCGCCCGGGCGCAATACGATGCCTGGCTGGCCCTGGCCAGAGCTGCCGACTGGCGCCTGCCGCAGGATGTGAAGCGCGCCCATCCCAAGGCCAGTATCCTCAAGGGTGGCCGGGTGGTGTTCAACATCAAGGGCAATGACCTGCGGCTGATTGCCCTGGTGGAATACCGGGCCGGCGTCCTGGCGATACGCTTCTTCGGCAGCCATGCCGAGTATGACGATATTGACGCGGAAACAGTTTGATCGGAACCGTGTGATGAAGACGACCCTGGTAGTAATCGAGACGGACGCGGATCTGGCGGAGGCACATGCCCTGATCAGCGAGCTTATGCGCAAGCCGAAACCCAGCACCGCCGACCTCGCCCGGCTGCAGGCCCAGGCACGGCTGGTCGAGGCCTATGAACAACGACGCTGGCCGCGCCGCGTCGCCAAGCCCGCTGATATTCTGCGCTACCTGATGGATCAGCACGGCCTGAGCCGCGCCGACATGGTGCCGCTGCTCGGCACCGCCAGCCGGGTCAGCGAGGTGCTGAGCGGCAAGAAAGGCCTGAGCATGACGATGGTGCAGCGCCTGCGCGCCCGTTTCGGCATTCCGGCCGATTTGCTGCTGCCGCCGACTGCGGCCTCGCGCCAAGCCGCCTGAGCCATGGAACGCAACCAATGACCCTGGATTACCTGATCATCTCGCTGATCGTCGTCGCCACGCCTGGCACCGGCGTGGTCTACACCATCGCCGCTGGCTTAGGGCGAGGCTCCCGCGCCAGCGTGATCGCGGCCTTCGGCTGCACGCTCGGCATCGTGCCGCATATGCTTGCCGCCATCACCGGCCTCGCCGCCCTGCTGCATGCCAGCGCGCCGGCCTTCGAGATCGTGAAATATGCCGGCGTCGCCTACCTGCTCTACATGGCCTGGGCAACCTGGCGCGAGCGCGGCGCCATGAGCTTCTCAGGCCAGGCCAATTCAGCACCCCGTTCCGGCTGGCAGATCACCCTTGAAGCGGTGCTGGTGAACATCCTCAACCCCAAGCTCTCGATCTTCTTCCTCGCCTTCCTGCCGCAATTCATCGCCGCCAATGATCCGGCGCCGCTCGGCAGCATGTTGGCCTTAAGTGCCGTCTTCATGGCGATGACCTTCGCGGTCTTCGCCGTCTACGGTCTGTTCGCCGCCGCCATGCGCGACCATGTGCTCACACGGCCACGCGTGATGCTCTGGCTGCGGCGAACCTTTGCGGCGGCCTTTGTCGGGCTCGGTGTCAAGCTGGCGATGGCGGAGCGGTGATCATTAATGGTCACCGTCCATCTTCCTTAACTAACTACGCATACGATAATCGCACGGAAGATAGTTGTTTACAGGTAAATTCCAAAGCTCCAAGGAAACCAAAGCTTTTTCATTGTATTTGTATCTTTGAAACCAAGTTATATCGAAAAGGCGTGCATCAGGTGAACCAGAATCCACTGTCATAATAATATTGAAGGGTGGAAAAGATATCTCCGCATACGCTTTCGATTCACCCGCATCCAAGTTCAGCAGCGCACTAAGGCCAGACTGCCTAGCGGCACCAGAGTTTTTCTTATCAAAAAAAGCTAGATATATAGAGAGAGATGGCAGGAAATATGTTTCCTCCCGATTCAAAAGATATCGACTTACACTCGCATTCTTCTGAGCAAAGTCTGGACCACAAGCACTACAAAACATGGCAACTATTTGCTTCAAAATATTCTGAGGCTTGCACAAAATTGAAATTTCAAGACGGCTAAAACAAGGAGAGACTTCTGGAATGCAATATACGGATTGGACAAAATCTACATATGCTCCGCCGTACCAATGACCAGTTTGGCTGTTGCATTGCCCACACAAGGTGTAATTACCCGCGCCTCGTTGTTTGATTTTTCCCTTCAGATTGTCCGGACTTTTCGCCAAACCTCTTTCAATTGCTTCCTTTATGTCCGCTTCAAGTATGCGCCGATCATTAAATGCTGCTTCTGGCGGAATGTGCTCATAGCTCAACACTCCTATTCTTCCACATATGGCGCATTGACCCTCCACTTTAATTCTCGACATGCGAATAGCCGATCTTTGTTGGATTTCAATTCACCCCAACAACAACTCCATCCCCGGATCGCCCTTCGCCATCGCTCGGCTGTAAGCCGGTCGCGCGGCGACGCGTTGCAGGTAGGCGCGGATATGCGGATAAGGCGTGAGGTCGTAGGGCTGGAAGTGGCGCATGGTGGTGAGGGAAAACACCGACATGATGTCAGCCGCCGTGAACTCCGCGCCAGCGAGCCAGGGGTTGGCACTCAGGCGCTGATTCATCAGGCCGAGCGCCTGGGCGAGACGCTGGTCGCCCCATTGCCGCGTCGGGTTCTCGACCGGGGCATCGAGCAGGGTCGTCACCATCAGCCGCATGAAGCCGGGCTGCAGCGTGCCATTGGCAAAATGCAGCCAGTAGAGATAATCGGCGAAATTCGGATGATCCTTGCCGAGCGCCAGACGGCCCTCGCCGTATTTGGCCAGGATGTATTCCACCACGGCGCCTGATTCCGCCAGCGTAACCGGACCATCGGTGATCACCGGCGCAGAACCCATCGGATGCAGCGCCTTGTAATCCGGCGGCGCCAGTCGCGGCGCGCGCTGATAGACCTTGAGGTCATAGGGGATGCCGAGTTCCTCGCAGAGCCAGACGATGCGCTCGGATTGCGACTTGCCGAGATGATGCACGGTGAGCATGGCGATTCCTAAAATGATGGAGTGCCGAGTTTAGCACAGGAAATGGCGAATAAAGAAAATGGGACCCCGGCTCGAAAGGCCGGGGTGACGATGAAAGGTAAAGGCGTGGAGAATAAGGCGGCAAAGAAAAAGCCCGGCGGTTACGCCGGGCTTTTGGGTCTGTGGCACGAGATCCCCGGGTCAAGCCCGGGGATGACGCGAGAAAGCATCAGGCACCTGGCTGCGGCTCCGGCTCCAGCCCTGAGGGGCCGGACTTCTTGCCGCCGCCGCGATTGGTGGTCGGCACCGCCGAGCGCGGGCCGCTGTCGCCAGAGGCCGGCTTGTTGTCGTCGGTGCGCACAATCTCCTCGCCGCGCAGCAGTGCCTTCACTTCGTCGCCCGAGAGGGTTTCGTATTCGAGCAGGGCGAGCGACACCTTCTCGAGATCGTCGCGATGCTCGGTGAGGATGCGCAGCGCATTCTGCTCGGCCTCGTCAATGATGCGGCGCACTTCCTCATCGATCAGCTTGGCGGTGGCATCCGACACGTTCTTGCGCTGGGTGACGGAATGGCCGAGGAAGACCTCTTCCTCGTTATCCGAGTAGCGCAGACGGCCGAGCTTGTCGCTCATGCCCCATTCGGTGACCATGCGGCGGGCGAGGCCGGTGGCCTGCTGGATGTCGTTCGACGCGCCAGTAGTGACATTCTCGCGGCCAAAGACAATTTCCTCGGCGATGCGGCCTCCGAACATCATGGCGAGGCGCGATTCCAGTTCCAGCTTGGAGACCGAGAGGCGGTCCTTCTCAGGCAGCGACATGGTGACGCCGAGCGCACGGCCGCGCGGGATGATCGTCACCTTGTGCAGCGGATCGCATTTCGGCATGAACAGCGAGACCAGCGCATGGCCGGCTTCGTGGAAAGCGGTGAGGCGCTTTTCCTCGTCGCCCATCACCATCGAGCGGCGCTCGGCGCCCATCATCACCTTGTCCTTGGCAGCCTCGAAATCGGCCATGGTGACGACGCGCTTGTTCTTGCGTGCGGCCAGCAAGGCGGCTTCGTTCACCAGATTGGCGAGGTCGGCGCCGGAGAAGCCCGGGGTGCCACGCGCCACGATCTTGGGATCCACATCGGGGGCCAGCGGCACCTTGCGCATGTGCACGCGCAGGATCTTCTCGCGGCCGAGGATATCAGGGTTCGGCACCACGATCTGGCGGTCGAAGCGGCCCGGACGCAGCAAAGCGGGATCGAGCACATCGGGGCGGTTGGTGGCGGCGATCAGGATCACGCCCTCATTGGCCTCGAAGCCATCCATCTCGACCAGCAACTGGTTCAGGGTCTGCTCGCGTTCATCGTTGCCGCCGCCCAGGCCCGCGCCACGATGGCGGCCAACGGCGTCGATTTCGTCGATGAAGATGATGCAGGGCGCGTTCTTCTTCGCCTGCTCGAACATGTCGCGGACGCGGCTGGCGCCAACGCCGACGAACATTTCCACGAAGTCGGAGCCCGAGATGGTGAAGAACGGCACATTGGCTTCGCCGGCGATGGCGCGGGCGAGCAAGGTCTTGCCAGTGCCGGGCGGGCCGACGAGCAAGCAGCCCTTCGGGATCTTGCCGCCGAGGCGCTGGAACTTCTGCGGGTCGCGCAGGAATTCGACGATCTCTTCCAGTTCGGTCTTGGCTTCCTCGATGCCGGCGACGTCCTCGAAGGTGACGCGGCCATGGCGCTCGGTGAGCAGGCGGGCCTTGGACTTGCCGAAGCCCATCGCCTTGCCGCCGCCGGACTGCATCTGGCGCATGAAGAAGATCCAGACGCCGATCAGCAGCAGCATCGGGAACCAGGAAATCAGGATCTGCACCAGGGTGGAATTCTCTTCCGGCGGCAGCGCCTGCACGCGCACGCCGCGCTCGGTCAGGCGGCCGACCAGGCCGGGATCGCTGGGGGCATAGGTGGAGAAGCCGCGGCCATCGCGGTAATGGCCCTTGATGGTGTGGCCCTGGATGGCGACATCCGTGACCTGGCCGTTCTGCACATCGTTGAGGAAATCGGAATAGGCAACCTGGCTGCCGCCCTCGCGCATGGTGGGGCCTTGGAACAGATTGAACAGCGCGACCACCAGCAGAGCGATGATCACCCAGAGCGCAAGATTGCGACCAAACATATTCACGGAGGCCTTACCCTTTCTCGACGAAGCACCAGACGGCATCTGTCCGCCCGATCGGGCAATAGTGTAGCGGCCAGAAGCCGGCGGCACCACTGCCTCGTCCTCATTACATAAGAGCCCAAAGGCCTGAAACAAGCACCTTATTTTGTGCTTCGGCTCACGAAATTATGAGCAATGGTTACAGCTTAGCCGGCATGACCCCAGGCCAGCATGACGCCCGGATTGGCTCCCAGCCCCAGACTGGGCAGGCCGATCACCCGCCGTCCTAGCAACAGCGCCGGCAGCACAGGCAGCGCCGGGGCCGGCAGGCGGCGTTCCATGAGGCCCGGAAAAGCGCCGTTTCGTTCCAATGCGCCCTCACCGAACGCGCCAAGCCGCAAGCCACGCGGCAGCTTGTGCAAAGCCAGCACGCGCCAGCGCCCATCCCAGACCTGTTCCTGCCCAACTTTCAGCACCAGCGGCGGTGCCAGATGGCGGGCCTCGCGCAGGATCAAGAGGCGATTATCCCAAGGCAGCAGCCGGCAGCGGTGCAAAGTGTGACTGAAATCGCCACCGCGCAGTTTCGCCAGCAGGCGTTCCAGGCGTTCCAGGCGCGGCGGCAACGCCTCGCCGCCGATGCGTTTCAGCACAGTGCTTAACGCCCGCAGCGCGATCTCGTCGGGGCCATGGCAGAGCATTGCTGCATCCACCCAGGCGATGCCGGCGCCATCGTCATAAGCCACGGCCTGGGCCAGCCGTTCCGCCGTGATCTGCTCCAGCGCCGCCCGCGCCCGCGCCATGTTGGCGGCCGTCTGCGCCAGATGCGCCGCTGCGTCATCACCAAGGCCGGCAAGCGCGGCACGCATGGCGGTGCGGGCATAGGCCGGATGCCGGTTGCTCGGATCCTCGATCCAGCTTTGGCCGCGCGCCCGCAGGGTGGCGAGCAGCCGCGCCTTCGGGATGCCCAGCAATGGCCGCAGCCGCCGGATACCGTTCACCTCCAGCGAAGGCGCCATGGCAGCGAGGCCATCGACGCCGGAGCCGCGCGCGGCGCGCAGCAGCAAAGTCTCGGCCTGGTCGTCGCGATGCTGCGCCAGCAGCAGATGCGCGACACCATGGCGCCGGCACCAGGCTTCGAGCAGGGCATAGCGGGCGTCGCGCGCCGCCGCCTGGCGGTTGGCGGTGGGTTTTGTGCCGGTCCAGGGGAGGAGTTCGGCGGCAATGCCGGCATCGCGCAGCCAGGCCGCCACCTGGCGCGCTTCGCTGCGCGACTCCGGCCGCAGGCCGTGATCGACGATCAGCGCGGTGAGCGCGATGCCGCGCCGGGCCGCCCAGTCATGGCTCAGCAGTGTCAGGCAAAGGGAATCGGCGCCGCCGGAGCAGGCAACGGCCAGCGATCCGGCATCAGCCGCCAGCGGCGCCAGCAGGCGGCCGAATTCAGCCGCCGCCAGCGGTCGCGATGATGTATTAGGCGCGGCAGCCGGCCTTGGCACGTTCGCGGCCCATGGCGTCCTTCACATGCGGCGGCGCGTTGGGGAATTCCTTGGCGAGCTGGCCATAGGCGGCACAGGCCTCCGCAGTCTTCTTCAGCGCGGTGAGCGACATGCCGAGCTTGAGCAGGCTGTCGGGCGCCTTGGCATTCTTCGGATAGCCCTGGTAGCCCTGCAGGAAGGCCGAGGCCGATTGCTCATACTGGCCGCGCACATAGTAGGTCTCCCCGAGCCAGTATTGCGCATTGCCGGCCAGCGGATCCTGGCCATGGGCGGCGATGAATTCGCGATAAGCGGCTTCGGCATCGGCATAGTC
>VFQP010001836.1_pt1 | contig 26071 bp, 23 predicted proteins | sample 3512351 | NCBI WGS metagenome assembly VFQP01 (sample SAMN10412372, study PRJNA504923) | tailings metagenome | isolation source: Relicate 1 Philex TSF1 revegetated site | place: Philippines: Tuba, Benguet | collected 2017-08-29
GCGTGGCAAGCGCTTCCCGGTCCAACTCGCCAAAACCATTCAAGGGAAGCGAATGTACTCTTACAAAATCACTGGGCAGCGGGCATCCTGGTAAGGACCTGGATAGTTCTTCTCGAAGCGTGCGCCGTAAGTTGATGATTTCTTCTTCGAGCTGAACATAAGCCACCAGTCGCTTGAGGTGTCCAGCAACTTCACGGACGACAACTGCGCAATCGAGCACGTACGGCACATTACGCAACGCCCTTTCGATTTCATAGAGGTTCAGTAAACTGCCCTCAAATTCCGCCATTTGCGGGAGCCTAGCGATTCTTTCCAAACGGCCTGCCTCAGTCCAACGAACCAATTCTCCCGTCCGGTAGTATCTCCCTCCAGTGCACGCCCCAAATTGTTTTGACTCAAAGCCGGCCCCGTCAACGGTTGATTCGCTCAAACGTCCCCAGGCCAGACTTGGACCTTCGACACAAAGCTCTCCAACCGCGCCGACGCCAACCGGAATGCCAGCAGGGTCTAGAACATAAACCGCAGTACCGGGGCTAGCGGGAGGAAGTATGTCTGCGTCGTTCGTTTGGGACGCTTCCACCCTCCTTAAGAGACCAAGCGATCCAACCTCTGCGCTTCCGTAAGCTTGAATGACGTACCCCTTTTTCCGCCTTTGAAGGAGCTTTCCCAAGATCCGTGTGGAAACACCGCAACCGCCTATGATCAAAGTCTCCGGGACCAGCAACCCGTCCATGCCCTGGCGAAGCCACTTCGGCAGCTGGGCTTCGGGAACATAGAGCAACTTCACTTTGTGCTTTCGAATGAAATCGCTCAGCCCCGCGACATCATCGCCAAACTCGATCATGGGCAACACCAGCTTTGCTCCGTTCAGGAGCGCGGCCCAGAACTCAAAACTCGCTTGAGCGCTGCCCGCTCTCCCACATTGCACCAATACATGGTCTACATTTGGCTGCGGGTATGCATCCACACCAACCATGCTCAAGATGCTGCGATGCAGTATTAGAGTTGACTTGGCGCCGCTTGAGCCATGGCCACTCAAGACAATTTCAGCGGCATGCTCCGCGCGGATCTGGACTGCGGGATTCAGTTTCGATTGAGTCCGAATTGCGGCGGCGTCGCGCTCGAGATTCACGAAGTCCTTTCCAGACAGATCTCCCGTGGTTATGCACAAAGGATTCCCACAGTTCCGCAGGGCTTCTTCACGACTATTCTCGTCATCATGAGCGCCTAAAACCATTGCGACAGCTCCCAGCTTTAGAACTGCCAACTTGGCGATCACCGTTTCGATTGACGGTGGCAAGCATATAGCCACGATACTTGATGGACGAACTGAGAAGTACATCAGGTAGTGCGCCAAACGATTTGCCGCCTCATTGAGAGTGCGGTAATCGACTTCTGTGCGGCCGAAACTTACCGCAGGCAGATCACCGTAACGTTTAGCGATCGCTTCAAAGCGAGAGACTGCGGATTGGTTCTCAAAATCGTATGTGGCGACTCCGCTCAACTTGCGGGTGACAAGCTCAAGTTCAGCCAAGGGCAAATACTCGAGTTCTCCCACCCGCGCGCTGGGGCGCCGCAAGAGTTCAGCCAGGAGAGTCCAATACTGCTCATGGAAGCGCTCAATTCCTGCGCGGCTCCAACTCCCTTCGCGGTACCTCCATCCACAGTGAGAATGACCCTCGAGGTAAATTAAGCCCAAATCCGCGTCACATTCCCCTTCGGCTTCCAGTCCTTGTCCCGCTTCAATGGAAAGCTGAAATCTTGCTCCGGCAGCTTGCTTTCTACGTCTGCGAAGCTCTGCCTGGGCGATATCGAGCAAGTCTGCTCCACGCAATCGAAGCGATTCCAGATCCAAAGCACCTGCATAGCGTAACGAGAGCGCCTCCAGCGCGGCTCGCAGCACTTGATGACGTTGCTTGGGTGTTGAGGCAAAGCTCTGGAGCTTTGCCCAAACATCTGGAGCTACAGCCCCAACCCACCCAACAGTGGATTGGCCAGCCTCTACCTTCTGGATGGGCAAGTGTTCTGCGGCCACATAACTTCTTTGTTCCTCCGAGAAGATTGTTGACGCAAAACTACCAAATTCTTTCGATTTTTCTTCTAGTCCGCCGGTCATCCCTCCTGCCGCCTCCTTCCAATTGCACTCCCAGTGGGCCGAAAGCGATCACCAATGGGGTTAAAGTTAGAGTACGGTTTAGGGGTTGGAGTATCTATGGAGAATTAGTCACCCCGGTACCAGTACTCGAAAACTAGTCTCTTCGTACTTGTATTTGTGATCTGATCTCTTTATGTCGACATCGCATACCCGTCGCGCCTTCCTCTCCGCCTTCAATCGGGAATTCACTGTAAACACAGCATTTCCTGGTGGAAGCCTGGGGCATCACCAAGTTCTGAGAACTTCTCACCTCGTCGCGCATGTGTCTGGGCAAAGCGATCAGGACGGCAGAAATAGGCAGGCCAACTGGTACTATTTTGAAGTTCGCGGAGCTTCCCAATTACGGGAATTGACAATAGACCTGGTAGACCTTCCTGGGGAGTACAACTACCAGCCAAATCGAGGTGCCGTCACGAAAGACACCAGACCACACATTTTGATCGGCGGCCAATGGAGGCCCTGTGAGGGTGAGTTCGATGAGCAGACCCCAAAGTGGCGATTGAAGGTTTCGAAGCCGCCGAGTTCATTTCGCATTGCGCATATCGTGCCCTACGTAGAACAGGACTTGATGCTTCTTCGAAAGGCGATCCGTCCTCAGGTTACGCGAATAGGGAAAACGACGAAAGGACGGAATCTGGAACTCTGGACCTTCAATGCGCAGCTTCCAGAATCGTCGCCTGTGGTCTGGCTCATGTTTCGGCAACACGCTTGGGAATCCGGCACCAGTTGGACGGGGGAGGGAATATTGAGACAGCTTTCACCGAACATTGTCTGGAAGGTGCTACCGCTTTGCGACCCAGACGGAGTCGCCCTGGGAGGCGTACGCTTTAACCAGCATGGCTTCGATTTGAACCGGAACTGGGATTCCCCTGACGATCATCGATTGCGGCCGGAAATTACTTTCCAGCGCGCGGCAATCGAAAACTGGCTGCAAGCGGGGAGAAGAATCGATCTTTTCTTGACCCTGCACAACACGGAGACTAGCGAGTATCTGGAAGGCCCGCCCACTGGAGCCGGCCCAAGGTTATTTGCCTCGCTAAAGTCCAACTCCAGATTCGCCCCCACGAGGGACTACTTCTCAAGAATGGAATGGCAGGGGAAGGGCCGTGCAAACGTAGTCCAGTATCTTTGGGCAAAGCACAAGATCCCCGCTTGCCTCATGGAACTTCGCGTTGCCGGGGTCGACTACAAGAATTGGATCGGCTTCGGTCCAGAGCTCGCGCAAGCGATCGCGCAATCCCTAAGCTAGGATGTCCTTGATCACTTCACCCTCAACGTCGGTCAACCTCATAAACCGGCCGTTGTATGGGTAAGTGAGGCGAGTATGGTCCATACCGAGGCAATGCAGAATTGTGGCATGGACGTCGTTAATGGACTTCTTGTCCACTTCCGCTGCTAGCCCAAATTCGTCCGTGGATCCTACGATAGTCCCACCCTTGATCCCGCCGCCGGCGAGCCAAATCGAGAATCCGTATGGATTATGATCACGTCCATCCAGCCGCTGGCTGATAGGGAGACGGCCGAATTCTCCGTGCCAAATGACCAGTGTGCTGTCCAACAAGCCACGCGCTTTCAGATCTTCCAATAACCCAGCGATCGGCTTGTCGGTCTCCGCGCAATGTGTGCCATGGTTCTCCATGATGTCCCAATGCGCGTCCCAACTTTCCTGGAAGTTTCCGCCGCCGGAGAAGATCTGAACGTAGCGAACGCCACGCTCCACCAAACGCCTTGCCATCAGTGCTTGCCGGCCGACGTATTCTGTAATCGGCTGATCTAGACCGTAAAGCTTGCGCGTGGCTTCCGACTCCTTCGCTAAGTCAACCGCCTCCATGGCCTCCGTCTGCATACGATAAGCAAGCTCGTAAGTTGCAATCCTGGCCGAAAGCTCATTGTCTTGAGGATTCTTGGACAGGTGAGACTGATTGAGTTGCTGCAAATAGTCTAGCCAGCGACGCTGCCGGTCCGGAGTCATCTCCTTCGGCGGCTTCAAGTCTACGATTGGATCCCCGGTGGCGCGGAATTGAGTTCCTTGAAAGGCCGTCGGAATAAAGCCGTTGCCCCAGTTTGGGGCCCCGCCAATCGGGCCACCACGCGGGTCTGTGAAAACTACAAATGCGGGTAAATTTTGGTTCTCCGTGCCCAGGCCGTAAGTGACCCAAGAACCCACGCTAGGATAGCCGGCTTGGATAAATCCGGTGTTCATTTGATACAAAGCGGGAGCATGGTCATTTGATTTGGAATGCATCGACCGGATCAACGCAAGCTTGTCCACATGTTTCGCCACATGCGGGAAGAGCGTCGACACATCCATGCCGCATTGCCCATGCTTCGAAAATTCCCATAAGGAAGGCATCAGCCCCCCAGGAGTGCCTTGCGAAGGCGTCACGGCCTTTCCAGGAATCGTCTCCCCTGCATGCTTTTGCAGATAGGGCTTCGGATCAAAGGTATCGAGATGGCTAACGCCGCCATAGCAGAAGATCGAAATAACCGATTTTGCTTTGGGTGCAAAATGAGGGGCTCGCGGCGTAAGTGTGTTGCTTGCGGGCGCTGCGCCCAGCAACTCCGCGGCGGCAAGGCCGGCGATTCCTCCTCCGAACCGGTTCAACAGGTCACGTCTTGACCAGAATCGTTGAGTATTGTGAAGTGACATGGGCTATGGAATATAAACGAATTCGTTGGAATTAAAAAGCGCCTGGCAGAAATCGCGTTCGGCATCCTTCGCGGGGCCGCTAGAGGTCAAAAAGTCCAAGGCCTTTGCCATCTCGTCCTTATTGGGGACGCGCGCGTAAGCATGCTCGAAGGCCAATTTCACAAACTCCTTCTTGTCTCCGCCGGACTCGCGCTCCAGACGTTCCGCAAAGCGTTGCGCGTGGATATGAAGTACCTGATTGTTCATCAGGATAAGGGCTTGTGGCGCAACCGTTGAGCGATTCCGTCGAGCACAGGATCCGATGGTGTCGGGTTTATCGAAAACTTCTAGCATCGGCAAAGGAATACTCCGCTTCGAAAACACATAAATGCTTCGACGCCAGGTACTAGGGTCGGTATCCGCTTTTCCCTCCCATGTGCGCTTGGAGGAAGCTTGAAACAGCGACGGATCGATGTACGGAAATACGCCCGGACCGCCAATTGTTCGATCCAGGGAACCTGCCACCGCAAGTACCGAATCGCGAATAATCTCGCCTTCAATGCGCCGGCGCGGCATACGCCACAACAGCCGGTTCTCAGGATCTTTCTCTAAGTTTGCAGCGATGTCGTCGCTAGCCATTTGGTAAGCCTTTGACATCAGGATCAACTTGTGAAGATGCTTCGGTCGCCAACCCTTCTCGACGAACTCTACCGATAGCCAATCCAACAGTTCCGGATGAGATGGACGTTCGCCCATTTTTCCGAAATTATTTGCTGTGCGTACAAGGCCTTCTCCAAAATGGTGCTGCCAGATCCGATTCACGAAAACTCTTGCCGTAAGAGGGTTGTCCGGCTGCGTCGCCCAGAGTGCAAAATGCTTCCGCCGATCACTGGAAGGAGATCCCTCCGCCGCCTGAGGGAACTGCCAACCTTCTTCCCCAACTACGCTCAATACTCCAGGCTGCATGACCGAACCTTTTTGGCTCCCGCGGTGGAGGAAATACGAAGGCTCAGGTTTCGGTCCAGATTCCGCAATCGACATAGCCGTTGGGAATGGCTTAGGCTTCTGCGCGTCGAGTTGCCCGATTTGCTTCTTCAAAGCATCGTACCGCGCCTTGTCGCTTACCGTGAAGCGGTTGGGCAGAGTCTCCGGAATAGCCGAGAGCGTCTTCTCCACTTGAATGACATTCAACTTCTGGCCTTCCGTACGCTGCGCCTCGGGAGTGGCTAGCGCTTCTTTCATGTAGGCTGGCAGAGCTGCCTTCTTTTCCGCAACCCATGCATCCTTGTAGGGTTTGACGAGGGCGTCAAGTGCTTCCCGAACAGGTTTAATCAGTCCGTTCACTCGTTCGACTTCAGCCTTGTGGCGCGCTACTTCATCTGCGCTGATAAGGGGATGTTCCTTGGCCTTGACAGGCCAAAATACAGCCTGCAGCTTGTAGTAGTCCTTTTGCGGGATGGGGTCGAATTTGTGGTTGTGGCAACGCGCGCAACCGACGGTTAGCGCAAAAATCCCATTCGAAGTCGTTGCAACCAGGTCGTCAAGCTCATCCAGCCGGGTCTGTTCGTTCTTCAAGTTATTCTCAGGACCAAGCCTAAGATATCCAGTTGCGATTCTGGCCTCGGTGGATTCGGGGAAGATCTCGTCTCCCGCGAGTTGTTCTTGCAGGAATCGATCGTAAGGCTTGTCCTCATTGAACGACTTGACGACGTAGTCCCGATATCTCCAGGCGTTGTCTCGATCACGATCGTATTCGTAGCCACCAGAATCGGCATAGCGGACAACATCCAGCCAATGCCGAGCCCATCGCTCGCCATAGTGTCGAGACGCCAAGAGCCGATCGACAAGCTTTTCGTATGCCTCAGGCGAACTATCAGTTAAGAAGGCCGCTACGTCCTCTCGTGCGGGGGGCAATCCCGTCAGATCAAGATACAAGCGGCGAATTAAGCTTCTCTTGTCAGTGCGAGGTGAAGGCTGCAATCCTTTCTGTTTCCACTTTGCCGCCAGAAAAGCATCCACAGCGTTAAGATGACCACTGGGAACTGGTGGCCGCTTCGGTTTCTGGAAGGCCCACCACAACCGCTCTTGTGGCTTGATTGGCCTGTCTTCGAGTCGAGCAAGGGCTGCGGATTCACCGACGCCATCCTCAACCGGGCCCTTCATCTCGGCGCCTGAATTAATCCAAGTCTTAAGCGCTGCTAACTGATCTGCCAAGAGCGGCTTGCCGGGTGGCATATGCGGCTCCTCGAGCCCTGCTGCGTGCCGGAAGATTCTACTGGACTCCGCACTTCCCGGGGTAAGCGCCGAACCTCTGGATCCACCCTTGAGCATCGCCTCCCTGCTTCTTAGGTCCAATCCAGAATTGGCGACCACCCCGCCGTGACAAGGCATGCAGTTGGTGCGCAAGACTTCTACTCCATCCTGACCCGAAGCGAAATGAGCAAAGGCAAGGGTGATTAGAGGCCACAAATTGCGCATGGAAGACATTCTATAAAAAAACAAGGAGGGGTTCCTTACGGAATCCCTCCTTGAGGTTTAAAGTGTGAGCGAATTCTAGCTGTTGCGACGACGGGCGTAGGCCAGTGCAGCAAGGCCAGCACCCATCAGGGCGTAGGTGGAAGGCTCAGGAATTTCACCACCGCCACCGGAAGTCGTGGTGCCACCGCCTGTGGTAGTACCCGCAGTGCTCGCGAAAACACGCATATCGTCGAAGCTGACAATATCCAGAGCGCGAGTCGCTCCGCTGTCAAAGCCGGTGATCACGAAATCGACGCTTGCAATCTGTTGACCCGCGTTCGCAGTCCAGCCGAAGAAGTTGGAAAGCGAAGGATTGGCGTACTGATTCGGCAAGGCCTGTTGAGTGGTCGAACCGCCACCCACAAAGTTGATCACCATGTAGTTCAAAGCGGCATTGTGAGTGCCACCAGCGGTCGACGCGGAATCGTTGTTGCGAATCACAATTCCGAACTCCCCGACATTGTTGGAATTAAAGGTGATGCGAAGAATGTTTCCATAGTTCGCACGGTTGGTGGGATCGCCCGTCGCGAATGCGTAGGTCGACAATTGCTGATTACCACTGGAAGCAAACACTGAACCGCAATTTGCCCCGGAACCGGTGCAAGCCCCAGTTGGAGAAGTATTGAGCCAGCTAAAGCTTCCGCTGAAGGTCGAGGAATTGTCCCCGCTATTCACCGAGAAAGGTAGAGAGGTGAACGCCCCGAGGGGAAACGCTCCCCCATCGAAAGTAATAAGAGCGGCACCGGCGCTGGCCAAATTGCCAGATGCCGCACCGCCGGCATTGTTGATTAGAGTGGCGTAGGAGGAAACACTGACCCCCAAGGCCAACCCAAGAATTGAAATAAAGCGCTTCATGCAAAATCCTCCGTGCTCATAGATTAAAAACACCTATGAAATATAGATAGTAGTACAAACCTTACTGGACTGCAAGATCAAAATCAGAATTTCCCTGATAGATCGACCGCCACCGCACTCAATCCGAACGCGGGCATAGGGATTCCCCTCATGCTGCAGGTCGGATAAATGTTATCATCCCGTTAGTCCTTTTTCCGGTGATCGCTGGGATTTTTTTGATCCGAGAGGAAAGTCCGGTCTCCACAGGGCAGTGTGCCGGCTAACGGCCGGGAGGGTTCGCTCAAAGCGAGCTTTACGGAAAGTGCCACAGAAAATGTACCGCAGGCCGCTGCTCCGGCAGCAGTCTGTAAGGGTGAAAAGGTGCGGTAAGAGCGCACCGCGGAGCGAGTAATCGCCTCCGGCAGGGTAAACCCCACGCGGAGCAAGACCAAATAGGGGAGCAGAGGCGGCCCGTCTCGCTACGACTCCCGGGTAGGTCGCTAGAGTCTTGCCGCAAGGCTGGACCTAGACGAATGATCGCCACTTCCGGCTCTCGGGCCGGAAGACACAGAAACCGGCTTATGGAAGAAGGACCTGAGCATAGACGCAAAAATGCCGTAGGGCTCTAGGGTCTTACCCGAACTCCTACGGCATCTTTGTCAAGACCGTTACGCGCAAGGCGACCGGTCCACAGTCGCATCGGCTTCAACGCACTGATGAAGCCTCAACTTGATCAACGCTACTTCAGCAGTCGATCACCTCACGCAAGATCTCGTCATGTTTACTGCCAGAATTCATTTCGACTGGACCACCTCCTTTCTCAGTGATGCCCTCATCATAAATCGATCTCGCCATTCCGTCAAGATTAATTTCGCTGGCTACACTACATGTAGCGGTAGTATTCAAAACAGCTCCCAAATCACGAACACGCGCGGACGAAACGCGAGGGGCGTTCAAACGTAGAATAGGAACGTGGCCTCGCCCAGCATGGCGCAAACTCTCCAACCTAGGCCTTCCCGGCGAATCCTGATGGCCTTTCTGCTCATCGGTGTACTCGTCTCAGCACCGGGTACATATTTCGCCGGCTGAGGCTACCACCTGCAGCCGCCCTTCGCGAAGATTGCCTACTTGCTCGGATCATTTTCTATCGGCGTCCTCGCACTGCTGCAACTGGTGAACCCCCTGCTCAAGGGAATCCCTGGCAGGATTGTGCTTACGGCTTCGGCAACCCTCGCGACACTCGCATTCGTGCTTCTAGCCGAAACTGCACGGCCAGAGATGGAAAGCTATCGATACGTCTGCTTAATGGCGGCAGGAATGGCATGTGGTGGACTCATGGCGGCGAGCTTCCGCCTCCTGCAGCCGCTTTATGAGCAGAGCCCAAGTGGCACGGTTAGCCTTGCCGGCGGACTGATGGGCATTGGCTGCTTATGCCCGGCGCTCATTGGTTGGGCTGGTTATGAGATGGAAGACTTCCGGCTGGCTTTCTATGTAGAAGGTGGAATGGCTTTCGCAATGAGTTGGATCTTCTTCAAAATGCCAAATCGCCCAGAGCCGCCCTGGCCAGTTTCCGGCTTTCGGGAAGCCCTTCAGGGCTTGCGTAGTCCCATCCACGTATTGTTCGCCGCGCTTCTCTTCTTCCAAACCGCCGCTGAGTTCTCCGTGGCGCAATGGACCGCCTTGCACCTGAGCTTGCGTAGTGGACTTAGCCCGGGCCTGGCTTTGCTTTATCTGGCAGGCTACTTCTTGTTGCTGTGGGCAGGTAGGTTCATCGTACAAGGCTTCCTCGGCAGCGTCCCACATCGAAGGATCCTTTTGCTGAGCGCTGGACTGGCTTGGTTTGGACTCTTGATGTTGCTCTCCGCCGAGAACGAAACCGGGGCCGCAATTGGACTGGCGTTGACTGCCCTGGGTTACTCGGCGGTCTTCCCGCTCATTGTTGAAAAGATCGGCGACCGCTTTTCCGAATACCACGCTAGCCTTTTTCATGGCATCTTCGGGCTAGCTATGATGGGGGGCTTCCTGGCGCCTGCGCTAGGCGCTTGGCTTGCCCTCGAGTTCGGGGAAGCCTACGCGATGGGTGTCCCGCTCGCCGCTAGCTTTTTGGTATTCGTATTGCTGGCTGCGATTTGGCTGGAGGCGAAACTCAGCGTGCGGCAAGCTCTTCGAAGCTGAGGTTCAGTACCGGATAGAGACGCCAGTCTTTGTAGTCAAAGTGCCACCATTCGTCATCATTCACTGTAAAGCCCTGCCGCTCCATCGCTTGGCGGAGTAACCCGCGCAACCAACGCTGCCGTGAACTTCCGCCGGGATAGTCGGGGTAGGCACGCAAAGAGAACTCGTCGAAGCCGGACGGCATTTCAACGGGCAAACCGGTCTTCAGTTCGTAGAGACTCAGGTCCACCGCGCATCCGCGATTGTGCCGCGAACCGGTCTGCGGATTCGCCACAAAGTTTCGCTGCTTCGCTGGCGTCGCCTCCCAAAACATCTTTGTGACCATCCATGGCCGGTAAGCGTCGTGGATAAGCACGCCAAATCCGAGGGTCCTCAGTTCTTCGTGTGCGGCAAGCAGCGCAAGTGCAGCCGGCTTCTGCAGATAAGCAACGGCACGTGAATAGAGAGGCGCGCCGATGAAGTTATTCTCCGTAGCATAGCGGATGTCCAATCGAATACTCTTAGACAGGCTTTCCAAGTTCACCAATTCGGGTGCCCGAAGATTCGATCCTTGAGGCGGCGGCATGGATGCAGCGGCAATCTTGCGCAGTTCGTCGAGTGGCTTCTGAAGTTGAATGCGGAAGTTTCGATTGGGCTCGGGCAATCTTGGGCCCGGCAAAGAAGTAAAGGGCGCTTGGCGGCCGTCCGGATAAATTACGACTAGTTCCCCGGATCGCTCCGTCACAAAGGTGGGAGCCATGGCATCGCCGTACTCGCCGATCCTTGGGTCAGGGCGGTCTGGATAAGTTCGAACTTCGTCGGAAGAGTGTATGGAAAACTTCGCGGTGACGGCGCCTCCGCCCAAGTCCCAAGAAATTCTTAGCTTCCGAGCGACCCCAGGCGCCTCTTGCCGACGAGTAAATGTCGCTGGCCACAGAGCATCTCCAAAGTCGAATCGATGCGCCGGCAGCACTAGCGGCAACCAGTACATCGGCCTGGAATCGGTGAAAAGCAGCTTGCCGTTTTCGTCAAGCCATTCCAACGTCAGATGCTGGCCTTCCCGCGACGCCTTCGCCTGTGTCTCCAATCGGAGGAAGTCGAAATGTGGCGGGAGTTCAAGAACCGCGCCCGTTTGCACAGCAGCGGCTCTCTCAAGCGGCAAGGGCGAGTCATCTGCATCAAAGCGATAGGCGCGCAAATGGAAGCGGTCGTCCCGGCTGGGGAAAATCGCCACGGGTCTTGGCGTGCGGCCCATTTCCTTTGCGACCGCCTCGATCCGGGACCATTGCTCGCCGTAAATTGACATTACATCGGAGACCAGCCATACAACCCTTCGCCTGCCGATCAATTTGGAAATCAACTCCCGGGTTTCCTGGGAGAACGTGTTGAGCGTCTCAAAGTAGTGTTCTTCAACCCCAACCTTGCCACCGCTTAAAGCAAAAACCGGCCGCGAAACTCCCCAATTCGGCGTAACGGCCATAAGCGTGTCATTGCGCTCCAGCCATTCCGCCGCTTGTGCGGTAATGTCACTCCAGTGATTCGCGCCGCCAGTCGCTTGTGTTCTCGCTGAGTACCAACTCAAGCAACGCAAAGTGTCCCATCCGGCCCAGAGCAACAAGAGTGCCAATAGGATCTTCGTCCATCGATTTGCCGCGCCGAATCCGATACCAATCGCGCACTGCCAGAGTGGAGCCAGCAACAGCACATGATGCATTCTGCCTGCCTCGGGAAAGATTAGATTCCAGAACCATATCCCTAGAGCGGTTAACGACATCAACTGCGCTCCTCGATGCGGCACGAAAAAACTCAACAGAAAGAGCAGCAGCAACCCCGCGCCCCTATGGATCTCACCGGGAACGGGTCCCGCTGTGAATTCCATCATCCAAGTGCCACGAAGCATCAGATCAAGCGAGTGCCACCGATCTCCGAGTGTTTGCAGAAATCCAGCGCGCAAACCGGTATTCTGCTTGCCGAATCCGAGCACCACATCTGGCATGTGGTACGTGAAATAAAGGATCGGGCTGACAATAACCAGCGCAAGCAGCAGCCCAAGCGGATAGAGGTACCAGCGACTGGCCGCGCGAAGTTCCTTCCAGTGTGTGATTCCCGCGGCAACAGCCAAGGAGCTCAAGACCCATAAAAACGTTAACTTCTCGTGAAATGCCAGCGCGAGAATCCCCACGGCCAGGAAAAAGTAGAACTTCCGGCTCGAACGCCACCACGAAACTAAGCTAAGGATGGCGCCAATTGTGAAGAGCTGTTGCAAAACCAGGGGGCCGTAGTTAGTTGGAATGTGCAGGAGCAATTCGAGGTCGCACAGCACCGCGCCGAGGGCAAATAGCCCAGCCCAAGCACCCGCTTGGCCTCTCACCAGCCACCAAACTCCAATCATCATGAGGAGGCCAATCGCGACATTTGTGTAACGCGGAACCAGGGGGCTATACCCCCATATGCGATAAGGAATCGCATACACGATCGCGTCCAAGACACCAACATAAGGCATGGTCAAGAACGGGATCGGCCTATGTTGAATGGTCAAACCATGAGGAAGGGGCAGCATCTCCTCCGCGCCATAGGCCAGCTTTATTGCTGTGGGATAGAAATGGGCCTCATCGTATTCAACACCCAAGTGGTGCACCCACGAAGAACTGGCGCCCGCGAACGCCAGAAGCGCTAGCGCTACACAGATAATCTCGATACGGCGGGGCATCGATCGTGGCTTAGGGAGTCACGGTGAATTCTCGAACGGCGCTCACTTTGCCATCGGGATTCTTTACGGTCACCCTGAGCTTCCCAGCCTTGCTAAACAGCTCGTTTGGCACCACAGCACCCAGCTTGTCGGTATCCCCAAAGCTGGTGTCAAGAGTCTTATCGTTGAGCTGAATCACCGCACCGGGCAGGAAATTCGCACCGGTCATCCCTAAAGCCGAGACTCCATTGGGTTGCACGTTGAATCCTTTGCCTGCCTGTGTGGAGTCTGGATGCATGGTGTTGATTACTGGCGCCGGTCCGGTCTTCGGCAACACCATCCAGGCAAGGCTATTTGTGGAACGCCCATCCGGCGTCTCAACGGTCACAATGAAATTGCCCTCTTTGGCATATAGTTCTTGGGGAACTATGGCCGCCAGGGATGTCCCGTCGCTCGACGCGGTTTCGAGAGCCATGCCATTCAGCTTGATCTTGCTCCCCTTCACCAGGTTCTGCCCCAATACGCTGAGTGCGCTAGCCCCACCGGGCTGTGGCTGAAATTGAGTACCCACCATCACCTTATCGGGGACTAGCCGTTCGATGCGGGCTTCGGGCAGAGCAGGCGACTTCTCTTTCTCCGTGACACAGGAAACTAAAAGCGTAGCTATGAGGACCACTGCCCCAAGATGAATCTTCATCACCCTCTAGATTATTCGATAGCCCTGAGAGGAAGCTAGGGCGATACCGGTTTCGGGCCGGCGACCGTATTTCCGCCGAGTCCGGCATAGCTCTCCCAGATCTTCACAACTTTGCCATTCTCAAACGTCACAAAGCTAATTTTCCCGGGAGCCTGACCGTAAATCCAATCCTCCTGGTCTATGCCATCCTTCGACTGACGGCTCTTCGTCCTGGGTTTCCCCACTGCGAGGATTACTTGGTCCCGATCCATTCCCTCCAATACTCGCTTCTCCGCAATTGCCGCCTTTAGCGCCGGCGGTAACGTGTCGACGTATGCTTCCGTGGCGCTTCGTTTGTCGAAGTCGAAAATCGGCTTCAACATGCGCTTCATCTCGCCCGCATCGACCGCGGGAACACCCTTCTCGAACTTAACGACCAGTGCCGTCCCAAGAGTAGGCGTGCCACTGGGGCCGTTAATCGGAGCTTGCCTGGTTCCCGTCCCAACGCTAACGTTGTCGTACCAGCGCCTGCCGCTTTTCAAGCCACCATTAATCTCAAATACGATTTTGTCGTCGTCAACCGTGACTTTCGTGATCTGAATTTGGTCTCCGACCTTGGCGGCGGTACCCTTTTCACGCGCCGCGCTATCCCACTCCTCCTTGTCGTACCGGCCACTCATTTCCACTTCCAGAGCCTTCTTCGACCGAGGCAGCATGAGCTTGACGGTCGCGTACTCCGCGGTCAATCCACGAATCAGTTCGACTCTCTGTTCTGGAGTCAACTTCTCATTCCCCGCCAAGACCATCCCAGGAACGAGCAAAAGCGCGAAAAGACTTCCGTAACGCATCGCCATTCGCACCTCCTGCTTTCTTTTTACTACTATTCAGAGTCTGGGAAAAGCGGTGGCCTCTCCGTCTGGACCGGGGCTCGCCACAGCAAATAACCAAGCACTGGAATCACCAAGGTGCAAAGCAATCCGGCTTCAGGCCCATAATCGCCGCCGGACCAAAGCGTGGGGATCCGCCATTCAATCCTTGCCCCAATCGCACTCATTTGAAATCCGCTCACTTGCGCGCCGCAAACGGACAATCCCAGATTCCAGCCATAGTGAACTCCAATGGCAAGCCACAGATCGCCGCTTCGTAAGAAGCAAAGCCCCAACAGGACACCCCACAAAAACGTGTTCACGCTCGAGACCCAATTCGCGCCCAAATTATTCTCATGAGCCAGCGCAAACAGCACACCTACGGGCAACATGGTGGCGAAGGCCCCGAACTTGCTCATCATTAATTGGAATGCATAGCCGTGAAAAAGCAGTTCTTCGCCGATGGCGCCGAACAATAGGGCGATGGAGACAAACGCAATGCCACCCCAATTCAAAGGCCTCTCGGGTGTCGCAACGTAACTGCCCATCCCTACCAAAACAGGCGCCACACTTACCATTAAGGCGCTCCCGACGCCTCCGCCTACGCCAATCCATAGATGGCGCAAAGACGACGCCTTCCATGCCAAGCCCACCCAACTCAATCCGCCGCGTTCAAACACTCGAAGCGCCAGCCCGTTGGCGACCACGGCGGCAAAGAATACCGCCAACACTGCCTGCACCAAAAGTCCAGCCCAAGCGAGCAGCCACGCGACGATCTGTAGAGTGAGGATCCCCGCAAACGCAAAGATCCCTACTCGCAAATACAACGAGCCGGCTTTGTCCTCAGGCACTGACCTTTACTTTCACTCCCTCAGCCGCCACTCGGAAATCCAAGACGCGCGCTCCCAAAGAGGCCGCCGCCTCGGAGACTTTGCCCTTGGCGCCACGCTCAACCAGGAAAAAGACGCATCCACCCCCACCGGCGCCACATACCTTGGCACCGAGCGCGCCAGCCCGCTTTGTTTTCGCCACCAAAGCATCGATTAGCTCTGTACTGATGCCGGGGGCGTTCTTGCGCCGGAAGCTCCACTCTTCACGCAAGAGACGGCCTGCATCAGCCCAATCTTGCTTCTCCAGTGCGTTTCGCATGCCGATGGCGATTGCGGTGATCTGCCCGAAGTTCTTCCGGACGGTCTTATCTCCATCGATATACGCTTTGGTCACTTCCCAATTGTTGATGCCGCTATTTCTGGGTTCGCCTGTATACACCAACACGCCGCGTTCCTCGAGTTCGTGATGCGGCAGTGCAATTTCCTTCCGGCGAATTCCGGCACAGTCCAATTCGATCGCGGAAACGCCACCGTACATCGCAGGATAGTAGTCCTGACAGCCCGTCGGCACTTGAATGACACGCGCTTCAATGTTTTGGGCAACTTCGCGAATCTTCTCGGTGCTGTATTTGCGCCCGGTCAACTTGTTGAGCGCGGCCCCAAGGGTGATCAACAAGGAGGAACTGCCACTAATCCCAGCACCTGCCGGCGCCTCACTTGAGGTGGTCAAATTCAATCCTTGCCGAGGCGAATACCACCGCAGCGCTTCAACCAAGAGTCTTAACCTCGGCGACTTTGCGGTATGCAGTTCATCGAAACTGGAGTACTGTTCTTCCTTTGCGAGATCAGATGCCGAAAGATGGAATTGCGAGTCGTCTCGCACTTGCAATTCCGCGTGGGTATAGAGATTAACCGCAAAGTTGACGGTCACGGCGCCGTCGTGATTCAAGTACAGCGGCCAAATATCGAGGGTTCCGCCAGCCAGATCTACCCGGCACGGCGATTTTGCGCGAATCTTCATTTCGTCTCTCGTCATGTTCCCACAGAGAGCGCTGTAAGCGCCCTGGAAAGGCTCGCTACCATTTATTCATGCCAGCGAAACCGATTGTCGAACTGGGAAATCCACTACTGCGAGAAGTGAGTGAATCTGTTACGGATCTCCAATACGCTTCCCGCGTATTGGACGACTTGGCGGATACCTTACATGAATTTCAACGCACTCATGGATTCGGCAGAGGCATCGCGGCGATTCAGATTGGAGAGAAGGCCCGAATCGTGTATATCGAAATCCACGGGCAGCGCTTTGAACTCGTCAATCCCCAATTCTCGAATCGAGGCGATGAAAAGATTCGCCTTTGGGACGACTGCTTCAGCTTTCCCAATCTCATGGTCTACCTGGAACGCCATCGAAGAGTGGAAGTCTTGTATACAGATAGGCAGGGAGAAAATCGAAGCGTGGTGGCAAATGACGACTTCGCCGAACTAATCCAACATGAACTGGATCACCTCGATGGAATCCTTGCCATTGACAGGGCGATTGACCCAAAAACTTCCTTTATGACCCGCTCGGAATACCTCAGGCGCAACCCCTAGTACCATCTAAGGCTTTTTTCGCGATATGTTTCCTAATTAAGGAAACAGGCATGGACGATAAAACAATCAAACGGACAGAGAAGGTACCCATGCACGAACGGAGAGAAAATCCCCGCATGCTATGCGCGGATCTAGTAAAGATCGAGTGGCGCGATCGCAACGGAACTCCACAGTCCGTAGTAGCCAACCTGGAAGACATATCTGTCTCTGGAGCTTGTCTGCAACTCGACGATGACATTCCACCCCAGACCTTGGTCAAGATTTTCCATGAGAATGGGGACTTCACTGGCAAGGTCCGCTATTGCATTTTCAAGGACATAGGCTACTTCCTGGGGGTTGAGTTCGATTCCAGCACCAAGTGGGATGCCCGCCGCTTCAAACCGCTGCACATGCTAGACCCGAGACGCCTAAACCGTCCCGCAGAAGAGGAACAAAAGGCTGCGCCAGTTGTAACCCACTAAGCGTCCGCCGCGAGTTGGATCCTCATTCAACCCGCAATTCATTCCAATTGCTTTGCTAAACGGGCGAGTCTTTGACTCGCCCGTTTTCATTGGAATTCTGCTCGAAGCCAAGTTCAGGCAAACCGTTCTGCCGCCGCACTCTCGAGGGGGTGCGCCACTTGCCCGCTCAGCTGACGCCAGCCATCATGCAAATTGCGTAGCAACTGCTCGGCTTCTTCCAGCGGACTCGCCGTCTGTTCCCGATGCCCCTCTTCCAGTTTGCGAAGGATGTAGTCATACAGCAGGGTCAACCTTCTAGCCAAATCCTGGTCGACTTGTGCATTTAAGCTGGAGAGCAACTCCACTACGATCGCCTGCACTCTCGCGATGGACCTTCCACGCGCCAGAACATTTCCTGAGGCAAGGTGTCTCTTGGCATCTTGCAGCGCTTCGATCCCACCCTCGTAGAGAAGGCAAACAAGCTCCAGAGGCGAAGCAGAAAGCACCTTGTGCTCTAGATACGATTGTTCATTTTGAGAATACGCCTGGTGGGGGGTAGACAAGTCCGATTCACTCCTGCGTGCCACGGCTTAGCGCTTCTCGCTCATCGCTTATCACGCTGTGCCGCCAATCTTTGCGAAGTTTCCACGAAGTACCGAGCCCTGCTTAGAACGTCCTCCGCTGGAATCTGTCGAACGACTTCTTGCGTCGCGCGATCCAGCAACTTTACGACGTACTTGCGCGACTCACGATCGAACGCGATCTGCATCTCGCTTTCGCCGGAAGCAAGCTGCGCCTGCCATTCCGGCAGACCACCCTCTTTGGCAGCGGCGCGGATAATGGCGACAATTTCGTTTCTCTCGTTCGGCTCTCGGCGCTCAAATCCACGCAAAGCCGCTTCAATACGGTTGCCTAGGCTGGAATTGGCCGCTTCTACACGGCCGATCTCGGGTACATTCATCGATCTGCCTCGATTCCGGCAGGCCGAACGGCGTCGGCTGCTGCCTGTATCTGACGTATCGGCGAGATGAAGTGAAGTTTGAGGAAAAGATTATTCGAGGTTTAGGGTCTGCATCAAGGTGCCTTGTTCCCGCTGAATTTTCTGCTGGAGCAAGGTCAATGCGTAGATGAGCTGTTCCGGCCGGGGAGGGCATCCAGGCACGTAAACGTCCACGGGAATCACCTGATTCACTGGCACCAAAGCGTAGTTGCTGAAGACTCCGGTCGACGTGGCGCAAGCGCCCATCGAAATCACCCACTTGGGTTCCGGCATTTGGAGATAGAGCCGCCTCGCAACTGGGGCCATTTTGTTGGAGAGCCGCCCGGCAATGATCATCAAGTCCGATTGGCGCGGAGAACCGCGGAACACTTCTGCCCCAAAGCGTGAGACGTCATATCGCGACGCGCTCATCGCCATCATCTCAATCGCACAGCAGGCCAAGCCAAATGTCATCGGCCACATGGAATTCTTTCGCGCCCAATTGATGGCGTTGTCCAGAGTGGTCGTGATGATCCCATCGCCCGCCTCGCCAAAGCTCTCGTTGTCAATTCGAGCAAACAAGTCCGCGGGCGCGGGACCGAAATCGAGGCGATTCTCCATACCCTTCGATTATCTCACGCGGGCTTTTCCCTACGATAATGGGTTACTTGACACGCGATAGTCTTCATCTTCTCTGCTCCCATTTCGGGCTGGATGCCGGATACCAAGATATTTGGGGCCGCACAGTGGAAGCACTTCCCGAAGTCATGCAAGCGGCCTTGCTTTCCGTGTCGGGAGGGCAGATTCCTTATGAAGCCTTTGTCAGCCTTGAGGCAGCGGAAGCATATGTGGCGCAGCAAAAAGCGGAGCGTTGGCTAGCTTCTCCCATACTTGCGGACTCGATTGACGCGCCTCTAAACAGTTGCCTTCTTCCAGCAGGAACCTACTCCACAACGATTACTTGGGAAAGCGGATCTACTGAGTCAATCGACATCGTTTCCGATGGCGTAAATCCCCCCGCGTGGCCACAGGAAGGCTCTATACAAACGGGCTACCATCAACTGCGCTTGCAGCGCGATGGGCGAACGGAATCTATTACATGGATCTTGAGCCCGGGGAAGGTCTGGCACGAAGTGAACCGGCAACGGGGCTTTGGGCTCACCTGTTTCCTGCCCTCCTTGCGCAGCGAAAGAAATTGGGGCTGCGGCGACTTCCAAGACCTCGTTACCTTTGCCCGGTTTTTCGCGGCCTCGGGCTTCGACTACGTCGCGCTGAACCCGTTACACGCACTTGCAAACCGGCTGCCATACAATGCCAGTCCTTACTCGCCGCTCAGCCTCTTACGGTTGAATTTCATCTACCTTGCCATCGAAGCAGTTCCGGAGTTCTCCAGTTCTCAAGCCGCACAATCCCTCTTGCGTAAAGCAAGCTTCCAACGGCAACTGGAAGCACTCCGGCAAAGTGAGTTTGTCGACTACGAAGGCGTCGCCCGCACGAAGCTTATCCTCTTGAAGTTGCTCTTCCGGGAGTTCTTGCGCAGTCCGGACCCGGCCTTCGAAAGATGGCGCGAGGAGAGACAACCCTGGCTGGATCAATTCGGCACTTATATGGCGTTCTGGCGCTATCTGCACAAGCGAAACCCCGATCTCTGGATCTGGCAAGATTGGCCCGAAGCCTACCGCCATATGAGTTCACCTGAATCGCAATCGCTTCGCTCTAGGCTCAAGGTTCAGATTGATTTCGAAGCGTGGCTCCAATGGCGCCTGGAACAGCAGTTGTCGCAAGCGGCCTCCCAGGTAAAAGCCATGGGCTTTCGCTTGGGCCTTTATAACGATCTAGCAGTCGCCTGCGACAAAGCAGGGCCGGACCGATGGGCCAATCAGGAACTCTTCGCCCAAGGCCTCCGCATCGGTTCGCCACCGGACGACTTCAACGTCAACGGCCAAGACTGGGGCTTCCCTGCCCTACGCCCGTTGCACCAATGCCCAGCAGTCTTGGGATATTTCCGGGAATCCCTCCGCTCCTGCGCCCGTTCGGCCAGCGTAATCCGCTTGGATCACGTCATGCGCCTAGCACGACTTTATTCAATTCCCGACGGGCACCCCGCCAGTGAAGGCGTCTACATTCGCGATCACTTCCAGGCACTGCTGCATATCATTGCGATCGAGAGCCATCGGAATCGCGCGCTCGTGGTGGGGGAGGACTTAGGAACGGTTCCCGAATACTTCAGAAGCGCACTGGACGAGTTCGGCATCCTCAGTTATCGCCTCGTCATGTTCGAGTGGAATGGCGCGGATCTCAAGCCCGCGGAGCACTATCCCGCCAACTCGCTGTGCTCTTTTAGCACCCACGACTTGGCCACCTTCGATGGCTATCTATCCGCCGCCGACTTAGAGTTGCGTAAGTCGGTAGGCTTTCTGAGCGAAGATGCTTTCCGCGAGGCGCTCGAAGAGCGCCGCCGTAACTTGGACGCGTTCCGGCGAGCCTTTGGTATCGGAAACGATGTTGACTCCACCGATGAGTACTTTGCCCGTATGATTGGCTTTCTATTGCGTACGCCATGCCGTTTGGTTTTGGTCGGTCTCGATGAGTTGCTCTGTGAGAAGACGCAGATGAATCTGCCGGGCACCACAAGCGAACACCCCAATTGGCAACTCAAGGCGAGGATCGCCCTGGAGCAGTTCAGCAACGATGCAACGCTGACTGAGCGTTTGCAGTCCTGGAAAGCGGCTCTTCGAGATAATGCGGAGCGGCCTCGATGAGAGCGGTCGTTCAGAGAGTAAGTAGCGCTTCCGTTTCCGTGGACGGGAAGATAAACGGCCACATTGGTCTAGGCTTCCTCGTTTATCTTGGCGTCGGCAGGGGAGATGGCGCGGCGGATATCGAGTACATCGCGCGCAAGATCGGCGCCTTGCGTGTCTTTACCGACAGTGAGGGCAAAATGAATTTGTCGCTCGATCAGGTCAATGGAGCCATCCTGCTCGTAAGCCAATTTACTTTGTACGGCGATGTTCGTAGGGGAAACCGGCCGGCTTTCGATGCTTCGGAATCACCGGAACGGGCCCGGGAACTTTATGGCGCGACAGCGTCGAAACTACGCGAATTAGGCTTCTCCGTGAGCGAAGGTGTCTTTCAGGCCGACATGCGTATTGAAAGTGTCAATCAAGGTCCAGTAACAATACTGTTGGAGTCACGCAAGTTGTTCTGATATATTGGCGCTAAAGCCTGACTGAGTCAGGTCAAGGAGAATTAAATGGCTCGTCCCCAAAAATCCACTCTAGACCCCGCTATCCTAGGGGCCGCACTCGAAGGTCTCGAGAATCAAAAGAGGCGTTTGGAAGAACAAATTGCCTCGGTTCGCGCGATGCTTGGAGGCCGGAGTTATTCAGCACCATCGGCTTCCTCCGCTGCTGTCGATGTATCCACTGGTCGCCGTAAGCGCAATCTTAGCCCGGAAGCAAGAGAGCGTATCGCCGCCGCGCAGAAAAAGCGCTGGGCCGCTTACCGTAAGACAAAGAACTAAGCCACTAAAGCGAGTTTTAAATTACTCGAAAACAAAAGCACTTCAAATACTCGGTTTCTGGCACCTGAAGCAAGATCGGATGATCGGCGCTTTGGGATCGCTTTTCGAGAATTTGAAGTGCTTTTTCGTTTTGTGTCGCTACTTCGCGCATTACTTCCAGCAGATCCGCGGAACTGATGTGATGCGAACAAGAACACGTTACGAAAAGCCCCCCGTTGCGAACTAGGCGCAAACCCTTCCCGTTTATGGCGGCATACTGCCGCAACGCTGCTTCCCGCTCTCTGCGGCTTTTTGCGAAGGCGGGAGGATCTACAACAACCACATCATAGCTGCGGCGGGCCTGGGCCTTACCTTGAATGAATTCCTGCACATCGGATCGTACAGCCTTTACATTCGACACCGAGTCCTCACGCAGGCCTTTTTCCAATAGCTCTATTGCAGCTTGACCGCGTTCGACGGCCTCAACACGACCAATGGCGCTTGCCATATGCCTGGCAAAACCACCATTGGAACTATATAAGTCCAGTCCATATTCCCGGCATGTAAGTGCATTCATCCATTTAAGGAGAGCTAAGTAATTCTCTCTTTGGTCGAGAAAGGCCCCGGTCTTCTGCCCCCCGCTGGCTCGCGCGAAGAAGCTCAATCCGTTCATTTTGTATGGGATTAACTCCGCGGCTCCACCCTGCACTTGGTGCGTTTCGCCTTGAATCTCGGCCGTGCAACTCTGCAAATTCCACTCGACAGGAACTCCCTGGATTAGGGCCGGCAAGTACTCCACCCGCACTAATTGCTAGATGGCTCCCGAAGCGGTCTGCGATCAATCCGGGGACAAAGTCCCCTTCGGAATGGACGACACGAAAGGCATTCGTAGAGGACTGATCCACGACGCTTTGCCTCCATCGAATTGCCTTGCGCCAGCGCTCCAGGACCAGTTCTTTGTCAAATTCCCTGCGGCCACGCTGGTAAACACGGATCGGCGCTGGGGACTTGGCGTCATACAGAGCGGAAGCGGCCGCCTTGCCGCGTGGTTCCAGCATAAGTAAGGCACCAAACTCAGCGGGCAGAGCGTCGGCCCGCTCCAAGTCGCTGGGCCAAAACCAAACGCCGCCAGCTTCCAGGCGGCGCAGGGCCTTCGGAGTGAGCTTAACCTCTGTCAAGGGGCTTACTGGAGCCCCGCGTTCCCCAGGAGTGCCTTGATGCGGTCCTCCGTCCGGGGGTGTGTCGAGAAAAGCCTTGCCAAGCCGCCAAGCGAGGGCGGAATGATATACATATGACTCATGGCGGGCGACGCTTCCATCGGAACCCGATGAGAATAGGCTTCGAGCTTCTGTAAAGCATTGACAAGCCCCATGGGTGAACCTGTGTACTTCGCAGCCGCGGCATCAGCCGCATACTCCCGCGTGCGAGAGACTGCCATCTGGATAAGCAGGGCGGCAACGGGCGCCAAGAAGAGCATCAAGATATTGAGAACGGGGCTACCGCCGCCTTCTTCGTCATCGCGATGGCCACCGCCGAAGAACATGCCGAAGCGAGCCATGCTGGTGATTGCAGCGCCGATGGTTGCGGCGATACTACTGATGAGGATATCCCGATTGAGGATATGACCCAGTTCGTGCGCGATAACCGCTTCGAGTTCGCGATCCGTCATGGTTTCCAAAAGACCCGCGCTAACGGCGACAGAGGAATGTTGCGGATTGCGTCCCGTCGCAAATGCGTTCGGAGAAGCTTCTGGCAAAACCCATAAGCGGGGCATGGGCAGACCCATTTTTTCGCAGAGAGCTTTGGTCATCGGCGCGATGCGGCGGTAAATTTGCCCATGCTCCTCAGGCGTAACCGCCTGCGCGCCGCTCATGGACAAAGCCATCTTCTCGCTAAAGAAGTAGCTGAAAAAATTCATAAGCACGGCCATGCCGAGTGCCAGCACTAAACCCTGCTTACCACCGAAAGCCTGTCCCATCAACAGCAGGAATCCGGAAAGGGAGCCGAGTAGCAAAACGGTTTTAATCGAGTTCATCGTTGTCTTTCTCTTCTATTTTGATGCAAGAAAAGGGGCAGGCGTTTACATTCCGCCTGCCCCTAAAATTTTCGCCTCTACCTGGCCGTCTTAGTTGCTCGCGACCTCGACTTTGATTTGGCGGGGCTTGGCGATTTCCTTCTTGCCGAGGTTGATCGTCAGCACGCCATCCTTGAAGCTGGCCTTCACGGCCTCGGGGTTTACCGTTTCCGGCAAAACGAAACTACGGCTAAAGGATCCGAAGCTGCGCTCAATGCGATGGTAGCCTTTCTCATTCTCGGTCTTCTCGAAGTTGCGCTCGCCCTTCAAGGTGAGAGTGCCGTCCTCAACACGGACGTCGATGTTTTCCAGCTTAACCGCCGGGAGATCGGCCTTAATCACGAGCTCATTCTCAGTTTCGAGAATGTCCACGGCAGGCGCCCAGGGGCGGTTTCCTTGCGGCTCCGCCAACCGGTTGACTGCCTCGTCGAGGGCCCGGAAAGCGGCGAAGGGCGTCATATCGAAGGGATTGTAACGAGTCAGTGCCATATCAAAATACTCCTTGCTACTTGCTTAGTTCTCTTGTGTGATATTGATCACATCTCAAATATAAAATATGAGTGTGATACTGTCAATAGATCTTCCAAAAAAATTTGCGCCGTCATTGCCTTCGTTCCGCAGAAAAGGCCAAGGCCGACTTCCGGGGAAGTCGGCCTTGGCCTAAAGGGTTTCGATTGTTTAGGTTAGAAGCTAGCTATTCGCTTCGCCCGTTTCGCCTTCGCGGCCTTCTTGAAGGGCCTTGAGGCGATCTTCGCGACGTTTAGCGCGATCAGCGGCGCGGCGAACCAATTCGCTGCCCACCAATTCGAGCTTACAAACTTCCGCCCCGTCACCCTGACGGAAGCCCACACGAACAATGCGGGTGTAGCCGCCGTTACGCTGGCCAAAGCGAGGTCCAAGCTTGTCGAACAACTTCTTGACGCTTTCGGGCGTTTGGAGGAAGCTGGCCGCCTGGCGACGGGAGTGCAAAGTGCCTTCTTTCGCCAAGGTGATCATCTTCTCCACAAGGGGCTTAGCGGCCTTTGCCTTGGGAATCGTAGTTTCGATACGCTCGTCCATCACGACGCTGGTGACGAGGTTCCGGAGCAGAGCCCGGCGCGCGCTGATATCGCGCTTGAGTTTAAATCCGCCTACACGGTGTCTCATGGTTGAATACTCCTACGCAATTTCTATCTTAGAGATCGTCATCGTCCTCGGGGCCGAGGTCCACGGAGGAACTGCCACCCGGAGGAGCGATCAAGCGACCGCTCGCGTCGATCTTCATACCAAAGCCAAGGCCGAGGCCACCGAGGATTTCTTTGATCTCGTTGAGGCTCTTACGGCCAAAATTCTTCGTGCGCAACATTTCGGCTTCCGTCTTTTGGACGAGGTCGCCGATGGTCTGAATGTTGGCGTTCTTTAAGCAGTTGTAGGAACGGACGCTGAGTTCGAGCTCTTCGACGGAGCGGTTCAGCACTTCGTTCATTTGGCCGGCGGCGCGTTCCACGGGCTCGTCGGCGGCTTCCGGAGTCTCTTCAAAGTTGACGAAGATCGTCATGTGGTCCTTCAAGAGCTTCGCGGCCATGCCGATGGAGTCGGCGGGCGAGACGGCACCATTGGTCCAAACTTCCAGCGTGAGCTTGTCGTAATCGGTCATTTGACCGAGTCGGGCGGCTTCCACGTTGTAGTTCACCTTGCGAACCGGCGAGTGTACCGAGTCGATGGGAATGTAGCCTAGAGGCAGATCTTCATCGAAGTTACGATCCGCGCTGACGTAGCCGCGACCGACCTTCAGACGCATTTCGATGGAGAGCTTGCCCCCTTCGCTTACTGTCGCCACGTGCAGGTTGCGATCCAAAACTTCAACGTCGGCATCGGTTTCGATGGAGCCGCTGAGCACTTCCCCCGCTTCGTTGACCTGCAGGCGGACGGTTTTCGCGCCTTCGCCGGTCATCTTGAAGGGGATCTGCTTTAGATTGAGAATGATGTCCGTCGCATCCTCGACGACGCCCGGGATGGGGGAGAATTCATGCGCCACCCCTTCGATGCGAACGGCTGTGATAGCCGCGCCTTCGATGGAGCTGAGCAGGGCGCGCCGAAGCGCGTTGCCGATGGTGGTGCCAAAGCCGCGTTCAAACGGTTGCGCGGTGAACA
>VFQP010001837.1_pt1 | contig 26066 bp, 19 predicted proteins | sample 3512351 | NCBI WGS metagenome assembly VFQP01 (sample SAMN10412372, study PRJNA504923) | tailings metagenome | isolation source: Relicate 1 Philex TSF1 revegetated site | place: Philippines: Tuba, Benguet | collected 2017-08-29
GGCTGAGCTCGTCGTCGCGCAGGCGGGCGCTGGGGTGGCCCTTGGCCAGGTCGGCCGCGTGCGCCGCAATCTTGTACGCGATCATGCCCGCCTTGACGTCCTCGCGGTCCTGTGCGCAGGGGCAGCCGCGCTCGTGTGCAGCCGCGCCGCATGCCTAGGTGACGAGGCGGCGGCAACCAAAGCGCGTGCGGCTCACGCTGCTCGCTTCCAAAGCCCACAGTCACCACCGCCAGGGGGAGCGGGAGGCTCACCGGCAGGCCCAGGTGCTCCTTGGGCGTCACGTAGCACAGCAGCGCCGTGCCTGCACCACATCATCCATCACCACCCGCACGGCGCGCAGCAGAGCAACGTCGGTGCCCACACACAGAGCAGCTGAGCCTCGCCACGCCACCGAGCAGAAGCGCGCGAGCGCGACCCTGGGCGCTCACCCAGCGCGCCAATGGTGGCGGCGCCGATGGCCGACGTGATGTGGTCGTAGGCCGGCGCAATGTCGGTGGCCAGCGGGCCCAGCGTGTAAAAGGGCGCCTCGTCGCACCTGCGCGCACGCACACGCTCATGGCCGCCAATCTCCGTGAGCCCGCCGCACACGCGTGCGTGGCTGGCCCTCGCTGTCTGCGCCTCGCGCAATCCAAGGTGAGCACGATCGGCGTCCTGACCGGCGAGCCGACCGCCCTCGGCAAGGCGTGTGCTCAACCCACCACTCACCACTCGAGCTGCTTGGCCATGTTCTCGGGGATCTTGTGCAGCGGCACGTGGCCGGGCCCCTCGTTCATCACCTGCACGCCCTTGGCCCACGCGCGCTTGGTCAGCTCGCCCTGAGTGCGCAGCTCGGCAAACTGGGCCGCGTCGTTCGAGTCTGCGGCCACACACACAAGCAGCAGCAGCGGGGCACGAGCGGGCGGCACCGGCGGCTTGGGCGCGTGTGGAGGCAGCGTGCGTGTGTCGCCGCGCCCGAGGGCGTGGAGGGGAGTGCGCGCCAAGCGTGCGGCGCGCACGCACCGGCCGTGCAGCCGGGGCGCAGCCCGTCGCCGATGGACAGGCTGATGTCGTACTGGGCGCAGATGTCTAGGATCTCGTCCCAGTGCGTGTAGGCGAAGTTCTCCTGCGGGCGGGCAGGAGCAGCAGGGGGCACGTCCACGCCACGGTTGCGCGCGCGCAAAGCAGCGGCGGCGGCGAGTGCCGCGCAGAGGCGAGTGGACCTGTGCGGGCGCTGTTGCTGACTGCAGATGCCCTTGGCGATGAATGATAGAAAGGGAGGGCGCACGCACCTTGTGGTCGAGCAGGCAGAGCTTGGCGTGGATGGAGCCGCCGCGGCTGACGATGCCCGTGATGCGCGTGACGGTGAGCGGGATGTAGCGCAGCAGCACGCCGGCGTGGATGGTCCAGTAGTCGACGCCCTGCTCCGCCTGGTCCAGCAGCACCTGCAGAGAGCCCACCGGCAGCAGCAGCGCCGCTTCACCTCACTCATCTTCAACGTGCACAGATAGAGCCCCACTGCCTTTGAGTGTGCGACAGCTGCGGCAGCGCTGTGCAAGGGGTGGGGCGAGGTATGGTGTGGGCGCGCACCTGCTTGAACACCTCCCAGGAGATCTTGCTCACGTCGCCGCCCACGCGCTCAAGCGCCTCGTAAATGGGCACCGTGCCAATGGGCACCGGGCTGCACATGCGCTTGGCGCGCGAGCGTGCAGCAGCAACCACGCTCAGCGCTACAGTTGTGTGGTTCCCCTGGACGCGCCGCCTGAGCGTCCTGACCAGTTGCAGGCGCCGGCGCTGTGGCGCAAACGAGGGGGGGGCCTGTTAAGCAAGTGCACCTGTTGCGCAGGATGGCCTCGCGCGTCTCCATGATGTTGGCGCCCGTGCTCAGGTCCATGCACGTGTCGGCGCCCCACAGCACGCTCCACTGCAGCTTCTCCACCTCCTGCTCGCTCGGACGTGCGCGTGCGAGCGCGGGCACACACGAGGCGCCACGGAGGACGAGGGACATCCTTGCTCGGTGGGGCCCGCCTCCAAGCCGTTCAGAGTCACATGCGCTGCAGTGGCCGCCTAAAGGCAATGCTGTGGCTCGACAGTTGGACGCCTCCTCACCTCCTCGATGGAGCTGGTGATGGCACTGGTGCCAAAGTTGCTGTTCACCTTGGTGGTCATGTAGCGGCCTGATGAGGCGGGAGGGATGGAGGACCGGGCCAACGGACGGTCCACAGGCAGGCGCGTGAGGCAGGCGTCGCGCCGGCGGCATGCACGAGGCTGTTGCGTGTGCGTGCGCAGCGGCGCTCCCAAGGACAAGCGCCCCGCAGGTCAGGCCGCTGCCCCGTGCTTGCGAGGCGTGTGCGCGTGCGAGCGAGTCAAGCAGGCCGTGGGTGGTGCCGGTGGGTGGCGTGCGCACTCCCTTCCGTCTGAATCTCGTTGGGAAAGCGGCACCTTGCCTCGTGCCGCCTCTGACCAACCGGTCGCGCACGCCCCGTGCCCAGTGCAGGACCAGGAGGCGGTCGCGGGCAGCGGCGTGGGCAAAGAGCGCGCCGCAGACGGACGGACGGCGGCCCCGTGGGGACTTGGGCCGGCACCCGTGCAGAGGTGCGGAACGGTGGCGGCGTTGGGCGCTGCCAGGCAGGTAGAGGGGGACACGAGCAACGAGCAAGCACACAAGAGGGGCCGACCTCCCGCCGCAGGTGCTAACCTGGTCCGGTATTGACGGTCTTTCTCAGCCAAAGGACGCGCAGCAGACAGACGCCAGGCGCGGCCCTCGCCTCGCTCCCTCCACTCCTCCCTTCAGCACACCGCACCTCTGGCGCAAGGGCGGGGTGGGAGGTCCCCGCGTGGCAGCGGCGCGGCGGCCAGGCAGGCAGCAGCGACGGTGGCGGCCCAGGCGCCAGGGAACGGCCTGCCCTGAGCCACCACCACCATCGCATGCCTGCCTGGTCGCCGCGGCGTGCCAGCGGGCGTGCTCCTCCGCTGCCCTTGCGCCAGAGGTGCGTTGTTTGTGTGCGCTCGCTCGTGAGCCGGTGCGGGGCTTCTTCGCGACCGTGAGGTCACGCGCACCGGCCACGAGACGAGCGAGGGGGAGCGAGGGGGAGCGCGGGGACGTGCCTGTCGCTGCTGCTGCGGCCTGGCACCCGTGGTGGCCCGCACACACGCGTGGTGTGGCGTTAGTTCATATCAGCATTTCACCAAGTGGGGTTGACAGGCTGCTGAGAGGCCTCGCTCGCAGCAAGCAGGGAATTCTTCGGGGTGTGCAGGCAAAATAAAATGGCGGCGGGCCCTCACCGATGATGGTGGGCTCGAGCTCAGTGTGGCGCTTGTTGGCGGGGATGATGGCGCGCCCACGCGCCACCTGGGCGCGGTGCGTCACGACGAAGCAGCGCTGGTGCCGTGCGCTGGTGTTGCATGGCAAGGCCGAGGAAAGGGAGGGGCGCGCACCTCGCTGCGGATGAACTCGGGGTCCAGGCGCTCCCTGGCCGCCACGAACGCCATCTCCTCGCTGATGATGCCCTGGCGGGCCAGCGCCATCTGCACGGCAGGCACGGCCGGTCGCCGCCTGGGCGCGGTGATGGCCCGAGGGAGGGAGCGACGCGGGGAGGGCAGCGGACCAAGGGCGGCGCGCGCACCTGGGTGGTGCCGCCCTGGGGCGGGTTGGCGTAGCGGCGCTCGATCCAGGGCTGGCGCAGCTTGGGCAGTCCCTGGCGAGGGTGGAAGCCCTGGGGGCCCGACGTGTCGTACAGGTCCAGGTGCTTGCCGTTGGTGAGCTGCACCCGGCGGAACGGGACCTGCGAGCGGCACCAAAAGCATTGCCACAGGCCGCTCTTGTGGAAACAAGGCGCCGATCGTCCACCATCAGTCATCGTACTGACGCGCAGGCGCACCTTGAGCACCTCGCCCGTGCGCTGGTGGACCACCTCGGTGTGCACCTTGCTGCTGTTCGGGTAGACCTCCTCGAGCAGCGGCACCGTGCGGAAGCGCACCTCCTCCACCTGCGCGGCGGCGGCCCAACAGGGGTGCGCGTTGGCGTTGTGCCGGGCGGGGCGGCACGCGTCGGCGGCGCGCCTCGCACGAGAGGCCTTGGGGCGCCTGATCTGCGTCGATGCGGGCCTCTGCGGCGCGCCGCGCAGGCGCATCGGCGCGCTCACGTTCTTGATGGGCCGGTTCACCGACTGCTTGACGGCCTCCTTCTTGGCCGGCGCAGGGCCCGAGCCAGAGCCGCTGGAGGGCGCCGCAGGGGCGGGAGGCGGAGGTGCGTGTGCCACGCGCGCGGTCGTGCTGCTGCGCGGGGGCGGCGCGGGCGTGGTGGCCCTCTGGCGCAGCTTGCCAGAGCCCACCGCGATGGGGCCAGCGCGGGAAGACAGAGCCTGCAGCGTCGCGGCCATCGTGTTCCTGTCTGGAGTGAAGGGCTCTGCAGCTGGCAGCAAGCTGGGAGGTCTGGGCAAACTCTGACGGTCGCCGCCGCGTGTAGTCCATGCGCGCCACGCTCGGGGTGAAGGCCCGTGCGGCCGCAGTGGAGCAAAGCATCGAGCAAGATGCGGTGCCCACACAGCGCTGAGATCTCTGTGGCTTGACCTCCCAGAGACATCATCTCGCCCGCGTTGTACGATTTGACCCGCAGCCGGGAAACGCAGAACCCAGCAGACGGAGCAGAAGGAGCACACCTGTTGTGGGTTCACGTTGCCTCTCTGGACAAAGGAGGTGATCATGGTGGCGCGCGGCCAGCCGGCCACGGCCCGTGTCCGTGGCACGAACACGAAGCACCCCGTCTGGACCGCAACCTCGGCAGCCGGCAGCACTGCGATCTCACTGGCCCACACAGTGGGAACCCACACAGCAGGTGCAAGCAGGCAGTTGCGAGCAGGAGCCTGGTGCACGTCATCACCTCTGCGCGACACGCATCCCACGTCGCAGCAGACCGGCAGGCCCCGTCAATGAAAGAGACGACTGGTCCGAAGCACCGAGCACACAGTGTGGGACTCGTCATGCGTATCCGAAGCCTGCCGCAGCGACAGGCCGTCATTGACGGTGCATCCTGGAGAGGCCACAGCCGCGATGGCGTGCTCCGGCACGAGCGCGTCACCACCAGCGCCACATCGCACCACAGTCCACGCTGCGCCTCAGGCCGGTGTGGCAAGCGGTGTGGTGTGGCGTGCACCGGGCCCGGCAGCGTCGCACGCCTAAAGTCTGCAGCATTGCTGTAGCATGCTGTGCGCAGGGGGATGGCGGCGCTGATGCAAATCTCCCCGGGGGTGGGCGGCTGCTCCGACGGCAGCCTGTGACTGCAGTGCCCCACTCACTGCCGCGCTCGCCTGCTGCTCCCTCGCGTTCCTCTCCACACGCCTTGCGCGCGGTCCTGCCACAGCTCCCCTTGCAGAGGAAAGGGCCGTGGCCGTGGCGTGGATCTGCTGTTACCGCCCGTGCGCTGACATGTTGACTGGCCGCCAGCGCCCGCGCGGGATCTCAGCGCCGAGCGCTGCCTGCGCGCTCACGGGCATCCTCCACCGCGGCCGCGCGAGCACCCGAAGCCCTGCGGCTTCCGCGCATGGGCGTGCGTGTGGCCCCTGCAAAGCGTTCGCGGACGCGCTCGCGGGCCGCACGGCGCTACGTCGAGCCCCGCAGCTCGTGGTGGCGGGCGGTCGCACGGCGAGCGCAATCCGAGCGGGCGAACAGGCCATCTACCTATCAGATGTTCGTTCTCAGCGCTCGCTGCGCTCCCCGGCCGCTTGTGGAGCGCTTGGCCAGTTAGGGCGGGCCAGGCGCATGTCCTCTCCTCTCGCACACAGCAGCAGCAGTAGTCCGACAGCTTTGCGTGCTTCTCCCAGCGTCCTCATGCAGCAGCGCTGACGAGTACGTTCGTGGAGCCCGATGGACTCTGGGCAGGCAGACGCGTCGAGCGGCAGCAGTGGCTCCGAGGAGGAGGAGCAGCAGGCGCCCTCCCGGCGCGTGACGCGTGGCGCCGTGCAGCAGAAGCCGGCCCCTGCCGCGCCGCGTGGGCGCGGCGCTGGTCCAGCTGCGCGCGGGGGGCAGACGGGTCCACAAGATCGCTCTCGCAAGACCAAACCAGCGCCCGCGCGCTCGGCCTCCAGGAGCGGCGAGAGCAGCGGGAGCAGCAGCGAGGAGTCGGACGGCGAGGATGGCAGCGAGCAGGACGAGTCGGAGAGCAGCGCCAGCAGCGACGATTCGAGCGACGACCAGGACTACACGGTGCGCCGTAGTGGCACGCATCGCAAGGCTGCTGCGGCATCGGCGCAGGGGGGGCCGCACGCGGCGCCCGGCCCCAAGGCCAGGCAGAGGCCCTCTGGACCCAGAGCGCCGCGCAGCAGAAAGAGGCCTGGCGCTGCAGAGGCGGCCCCCCGGCGCGGCAGCTCCCACCCCTCGCTGGCCTCTCTGTCAGAGAAGGCGGGCGCGGGCGCCGGCGGCCGGGCCCTGGACGGCCCCGGCGCGGCCGCGCTGCCCAGCCTCCCCGCCGACGCGCCCAGCTGCACGGTTGAGGTGACGGACGAGGACCTGCACACCGTGGTGGTGCCCGGCACCGCCTTTGCCGACCTCCTGGGCGCCTACCACATCCTCCGGGCCTTCTCCTGGCAGCTCAAGCTCAGCCCCTTCTCCCTCCAGGTGCGCGGCCGCGCTGGCGCTTGGGCGCGTGGCCAGGAGGCACAGCCACCAAGGGCCGCTCGCCGCGCCAGGCGGCGGGGCAGGCGCCGCGCTGCCGGCGGCGCTGCCGGCGTGCGGCGCGGCGCGGGGGCGCCGGCCCGGCGCACGGGCACACGGCGCCGCGGCGTGGACCGGGGTTTTTGAACGCAGGGCCAGGCCGCGCTTTGGCGACGGGCTTGCCTGAGGCCCTCGGCGCGACATGCGTGCAGCAACCTCCCTGCCCAAGGCCACTCGCACGCTGTGTGCTGCAGCTCGCACCTGGCCCCACATACACGCATACACCACGCGCAGAATTGCCACGCCATCAAATGCCAAGTTGTTGCTGCGTTGGGCTTGGAGTGAGCGCGCCGTGCTGGTGGGAGGTCTCACGCGCGCGCCGCCCCCCTGTCCCCGTGCCCTGGCGCGCGCAGTCGCTGGTGGTGGCGCTGGCGCAGCGCTCTGCCAGCTCGCTGGTGGACGAGCTCTACGTGTGCCTGCTGCGCGCGCTGGCCGCCGGGGAGAACGCCAAGGAGCGCAAGCGCCGCCTGCTCGACCTCACGCTGCTCGACCAGGTGCGCGCGCACCCCTTCAACGCCCTGGCTCCATCACGCGGCTTTGCTTGCGCTCGCTGTCCTAGGCCTCCACGCACGCCCTCTCGGCACGCGGCATGCACACGTGATCGGCAACCACGCATGCGCCGAACATGCAGGCATCGTGGCCCGAGTATGTGTGGGAGTGGCTGCAGCTGGCCGGCGCCTACGACCTCCTGTCGCTGCGCAAGCGCGTGGTGCCGCCGCCGCCACCGCCGGTCCCCGGCGCTGTCCCCGCCGCGCCGCTGCCGCTGGACCCCGCGCTGCCCGCCCGCTGGGAGCAGCTCAAGCAGGAGCAGCAGCAGCGGGAGGAGGGCAAGCAGGCGGGCCTCAGCGGCGCGCAGCAGCAGCAGCGGGGGGGCGACATGGACGTGGACGGCGCTGCCACCGCGCCGGCCGCCGCGCAGCAGCCCATGGAGGTGGACGGCGTGGCGGCGGTGCTGCGCTCGCCCGCCGACGATAGTGGTGGCGGCGGCGGCGCGGGCGCGGGCGCCACGCCGCCCAAGGCGCCAGCTCCGCCCAAGGATGGCTTGGTAAGCGGCGCGCCGCCGTGCTTGATGGCGGGCGGCACCACGCGCTTGTGTGTGGCTTGAAGGGCGCTCCACTCGCGCTGTTGGCCCTTCTGCGTGGCGCGTGCGCAGGACGTGTCGAGCCTGGCGCTCATGTGGAAGCGCGTGCGGCGCCAGCGGCCGCACCGGCTGCTGCGCGAGGAGTTTTTCACGCTGGGCGTGGAGGCCAACGCGCGCATCCTGGCGCGCCTCGCCGACGACCTGCTCGAGAGCCCCATCATCCGCGCAGAGATCGACAGGCGCGTTTGGGCCTGGCTTGGGGGACCACAAGGCTGCCGCAGGAGATGGTTGCCTTTAGTCGTTGAGGGCGTGGGGAGGGCTTGGCGTGAGGAGGTGTGTGGTGTGGTGCGTGCGGTGCGCGCAGGCGCGAGACGGCGGGCCAGATGCACGCGGGGCGCGGCGGCGCCGGCGGCGCGTTTGCCATGCGCAGCATGGAGGAGCGCCGCACGCGGCAGCAGGACGTGCAGGTCAGTCGGTCATCTGCTCGTCATCCCTCGTTGCCTTGACTCAATCTGGCAGCGTTGAACAGTCGTTGAACAGTCGCTTTGCCTTGCGTCTTGCCGTCTGCAGGCGCTGCCCACGGACGGCGGCGACGACGGCAACACGGACCGCTGCGTGCTGTGCACCCAGGGCGGCAGCCTGCTGTGCTGCGACGCCTGCCCCGCCGCCTACCACCTCCGCTGCATCAACGAGACCAACCGCAGCATCCCGCCGGGGGAGTGGCTCTGCCCAGAGTGCCGCGTCGGCGGGAGAGGTGCGCCGTGGCGCCTCCACCTCTCCGTCCCTCTCTCTCCACCAGTCTCCCTCGCGCCGCACGCCACGCCTCATCGCTCGCACACGACCTTGCAGACGATTGTGGGGTGCCTCACGTTTGTGCGCCCGTGCACACTGGCCGCCTGCAGGGGAGTCGGCGGGCCTGCGCGTCCCCGTCACTGGCTTCTCCCCACCCTACCTCAGCGAGCCCGCCTGGGTGGCCTATGGCTGCGTCTTCCGCCAGCACGGCTACCAGCCCCCCGCGCCGCCGCCCGCCGGCCCCGGCCGGCCCGCCGCCGCCTCCACCGCCTCCAGCGGCGCCGCGCTGCCGCTGCCGCAGCTGCCGCCAAAGGGCCCTGGCGGCAAGCGGGGCAAGGGCGGCGCCGGCAGCAGCAAGGAGGAGGGCGGGCCGTACAAGCTGCTGCCGGACTTCAAGGACGCAGGCGTGTCTCTGCACGTGGGCAAAGACGCAGAGGCCATGTGAGCGTGGGCACACACGGGCGCACGGCTGTTCTAGCTCTCGTTCATTCTTCGCCCTCCAGCCCACAGCGCCAGTCCTGCTCGCTCTGCACCACATGGAGAAGGAACACAGGGGGCCAGGGGACGCACGTGACGCGTGGCGACGCGTGGTCTGTGCGTGGCGCTGGTGCGGCTTGCGCGCAGCGTGGACGGGCTGGCGCTCTACCGCGCGCGCTACAAGGAGGACCGCCCCAACCCCACCAGCCTGTCGGGCCTCATGCCCGGCGAGCACGAGGCGCCGCCCGACGGCTCGGAGGACGGCGCCGCGGCGGCCAAGGGCGCCGCCCAGGCGCAGCAGCGCGGCAAGGCGGGCGAGGAGACCGCCGCCAAGGACGGCGGCGGCGGGGAGGGCGGCAAGGCGCCTGGGGCGGAGCCGCGGCTGCGGGGGCTGGCGGCCGGGCCCAACTCGGGGCTCACGCCGCTCGGCGACAAGGCGCAGATCCCCGACCTCTACATCAACCGGTGCGCCTTGGTGCTGACAGCACACGGCGTTTCCAGGCCAACTTCAGGGCTGGCTTGCTGCAAAGCTGACAGGCGTGGTGCACGGCGGCGTGGTGGTCACGTGTGCAGGTACCGGAGCTCGTGGGCGCTGTCGGTGGCGGCGTACAAGCTGCACCTCGAGTCGGAGCAGCGGCGGCTGAGGCGCATGGCCGGCGGCGCCGCGCAGCTGGCGCTCATGCCGCTGCCGCTGCCGCTGTCCAAGTTCCAGTGGCCGCCATCCCAGGTGCGTGCGGGCGCCCCCGCCTCCCTCGCCGCTGCTGCTCCTCTGCCACGGGACGTTACCACCGCCTTATGCACGCCTGAGTGCCACTGGTGGAACCCGGAGGATGCGCGTGAACCTTACTGTGTGGTGGTGTCGTGGCCGTGCGCAGGGCAAGGGCCAGGTGGGCTCGCACCGCCGCTGCGGCCGCTGTGCCAACTGCATGCGGCCCACGCTCAAGAAGGCGTGCCTGGCGCCCGTGCACAAGGACGGCGCGGCCGCCAAGGGCGCCGCGCCAGAGCTGCAGATGGGCCGCCTGCCGGCGCTGCAGGTGCGGCGCTCTCTGCCTCGCACGCCTGCCTGTCTCATTAACTCTGGGCGAGTTGTGCACCGATGGCGCACGCCACCCACCTGTGCTTTGCCCTGAATGATGATGGGTCGGCGTGTGTCTGGGTCCACAGAACTGGCTCCTGCGGACAGAACGGGAGCTGGCGTCGCTGCTCGAGGGCCCCTGGGCGGCGCCGGGCGGCGCCTTCAACGAGTGGCGCCGCGACTGGATCCAGCGCGTGCGGGACGCCACGGCGCCGCTGCGCGACATCCAGCCCGCCGCCGCCACCGCCACGGCGCCGCCAGCGGCGCCCGCGGAGGGCGCGGCTGACGCGGCGGTGGCGCCGTCGCCGCGTCCCATGTCGCCGGCGGCGGCGACGCCTAGCGGCCGCGCCGGCAGCAGCAAGGCAGCGGCGGCGGAGGCCGCGGGGGCAGCGGCGGCAGAGGGCGCGGAGGCAAGCGTCGCGCCGCCGGACCCGGCGGCGGTGGAGGCGGCGGGCCGGCGGGCGGTGCAGCAGCTGGCGCAGTGCATGCTTCAGCTCGAGGGCTGCGTGCGGCGGCAGGTGCACGTCATGCGCAGCCACTGGGACCCCAGCCGCAAGCCCGGCAAAGGTGCGCACGCTCTCTTGTGCTGCCACTCCGCCTCTCTTCCTGTGCTGTTTCGACGCCCTCTCCAGGAGCACCCTCAGCGCCTCGTTTTTGAAAGTCGCGCACGCAGACATGCAAGCCGTCTGGGGCATGCCCCGCTACGGCAACTGCCCGCACACCGTCACCACGCCCCAGGGCGGCACCGTCACCGTCCTCCCGCCGCGCGCCACCACCCGCGCCGCCGCCCAGCAGCCGCCGCGCCTGGCCGCGGGCGGCGGCAACGCCCGCCTGGCGCCCTCGGGCTCGTCGCTGCTGGTGGGCGGCCGCCGCGCGCGCGCGCAGGCCAGCCGCGCGCCGCGCCGCATCGCGCTGCCCGACCCCGACGCCGAGCCGCAGCCCACCACCGAGCGGGAGCTGCGGCGCCGCGGGCGCATCGGCACGCTGCTCAACCTGATGGACAAGTCCAAGAAGGACGTGGAGAACATTGGCAAGGAGCAGGACCCGGCGGAGCAGGAGGCGGCAGAGGAGGAGGGCGGCGGCGGCGGCGGTCGCGGCGGGTGGCGCGGGCGGGGCCGCGGGAGGGGCGGGCGCGGCGGGCGCGGCGCGGCGGGCCGTCGCGTCAAGCAGGAGGAGGACGGGGAGGCTGGGGACGGGGAGGACGAGGAGGGCGGCGGCGGCGGGAGCGACGGGGACGGGGAGGACAAGCCGGAGGCGGGGGCGCAGCAGCAGCAGCGCAAGCGCAAGCGGGGCGGCGGCGGCGAGGAGGGCAGCCCCGGCAGCGGCGATGGCAAGGGCAGCATGCCGCCCCCGGCCTCGTCGGGGCTTGCGACGCCGGCCAGCGCGCTGCTGCTTGGCGGGTCCACCGGCGGCGGCGTGCCAGAGTCGCAGCTCACCGAGGGGCCCAGCGTCAAGGAGGAGGAGGAGGGCAGCAAGGAGGACGGCGGCAGCCTCAGCCCGTCGGTGGAGCCGCCGCCCGCCAAGCGCCACGCGCTCGCCACGCCGCACGACAAGCCCGCGGCGGCGCCGGCGCCGGCGGGCGTCAAGCAGCAGGGCGACGATGGTGGAGCGGCGGAGGAGCCCGGCGACGGCGGCGCGGCCGAGGGCGAGGAGGGTGCGGGGGACCCGGAGCGGGCCACGCCCGGCGTGGGCGGGGCGTCGGAGGAGCTGGCGGTCAAGAAGCGACGGCCGGACAAGCGGCGGATGCGGCGGAGCCGGGCGGGCACAGGCGAGGACGAGGAGGGCGAGGAGGACGAGGAGACGCAGGCGCTGATTGAGCGGGTGGTCAAGGAGGAGAGCATGGAGCCGCGCGTGCGGCCCACGCGCGCCGCCGCCAGCGCCGCGCGCACCAAGACGCGGGTGAGGCTCTGCACCTGCCTACCAGCTGGAGGTTTCTTCGGGGTGCCGTCGGGCTGATTGCTGTCGTTGTCAGCGCAGGCAAAAAGCGCGTGCTGTGCGCGCTGTGCAGGAGCACCTGTCGGGCCGCATGGTGAGCACGCACGCCACGCCCGTCACCACGCCCCACTACGCCACGCGGCGCAGCGAGCACCTCGTCAACAAGAGCGGTGAGCAGCGCCCCGCGCACGCCATCCCTTTTCGTCTCCTTTCGCCTCTTTTGCTCTAGTCTGCCTGCCTGCAAGGTTAGGGAGGGATGGCAGCCCAGGTAGCAAACAAGTAGAGTGTGTGGTGCCGTGTGCGTGTGGCCGCAGCCGGGCCGTCGACGGGCGCGCGGCGAGGCCCTGCGCCTGCCAGCGGGCGCGCGCGCAGCGCCGCCAACGCCGACCCCTCGGCGCGCGGGTACGTGAGCGATGAGGACGACGGTGGCGCCTCCTCGGGCAGCGACGCCGGCGACTGGTGGTACGACGCGCTGCAGGACATGCGGGACGAGGTGGCGCGGTACGCCTCGAGGTACGCGCGACGGTTGGCGGCTGGCGCGGGTGTGAGTGCGGTGCGGCGGCGCGCCGTGGCTGTGTGTGCAGGCGGCCGACCAGTGTTTGTCGCGCCTGGCGGCGTGTGGTGGGGAATTGTGTGCGCAGGTCTCCCGTGGTGGCGGGCTGGCGGTGGCTGCGACCCGTGGCGCAGCGGGTGCAGGGCGTGGGCTACCTGCCTGCCTCCATGGCGCGCAAGCTGGCGCGCCAGGGCGGCCGCACCGTAGTGCCCGACGTGAGTTGGCGCTCAGGCCTCGCTCCAAGCGGCGTGATGCACCAGATGCATGCGCGCCCTGACTTCAATCGTCAAGAGCTGTTTGCGTGCCGGCCCCATGGGTTGTTGCTGCGCAGGTGGTTCGGTACAAGGAGAACGGGCAGCACGAGGTGGTGCCGCGCATCAGCTGGATCGCCGCCACCGAGCGCGTCACCACCAGCGGCGCGCTGGCGCTCCAGGTCCGCCCGCGCCTCCCTCTTGACGCCTTGCACGCTCGCACTGTTCCACCTGCAGACAGTGTCTCCAACGACGAACGCCTTCTGATGCGACAGCTGCTGCGTGCTGAAACTGCCACGTGGGTGGTGTTTGGGCGCAGATGCGCGTGCTGGACCACTTTATCCGGTGGTCGGCCATCAAGCGCCCGTCGGAGGGCGAGCCGGCGCACGGCGCGTCGTACCTGGGCCTCAGCCTGGCGGCGCGGCGGCCCATCCCGACCACGCCGCCCGTGCCGCACGACGCCGCCGGCGCGCTGTCGCTGCCGCCGCCCGCGCCCACACCAGAGAACGAGTTCTTCGTGGTGCCCGAGGGCGCACAGCTGGGCGAGGTGCTGGTGGCCATGCAGGCCGTCAACCTGGCGGCGGCGCAGACGGCGGCGGCAAACGCAGAGGCCGTCGCCAAGCACCAGGCGCAGCAGGAGGCCGCGGCGGCAGCGGCGGCAGCCGCCGCCGCCGCCGCGGCGGCGGCAGAGGGCGGCGTGGCGGCTGCTCCGACGGCGGCGGCGGCGGCGGGCGAGGTGCAGCTGCCTCCGCCTGTTGTGCCGGGGCCCGACGCGTATGTGGACCGGCCGGGCGAGGAGGACCCCTTCCTGTGCCGCTGGGAGCCCGAGCACAGGTGGGCGCTTTGCGGGCGTGACGGGTCTTGTTGCAGCAGCTTGAGGGGGCGCCAGGGCGATGCATGGGTGGTGATGCGAGGTTCCAGATGTGACGTGAGTTGGGACGTGCGCGCAGGCTGCCTCCCTGGCTGATCCGCGCGTACGAAGGGCGCGTGCGCAACGAGGACGCCGCCGCGGCGGCCAAAGCCAAGGAGGGCGCCTCGCGCAAGGGTGCGCGCCCCTCCCTTTTCCTCTCCCTACCCATCAATGCCTCACCTCCGGCGCAGTGCAGGGCCTGCGCGCCCTCCTGCACAGTGGTCGGTGGGCCGGCGGTGCGCCTTGGTCGATGGGCCGGTGGCGTGCGAACGCGTCTGTGCACGTGCGACGCAGGTGGGGAGGACGCTGAGGGCGCCGGCGCGGCGGTGGGCGTGCCGCCGTCCGAGGAGGAGGCCACGTGTGCCGTGTGTGGCGCCGACTACGGCGAGGACGCCGAGAAGGACGCGCTGTGGGTGCTGTGCGACTCGTGCAAGCGCTGGCACCACGGCGCCTGCGAGGGCGTCACGCAGGCCATCGCCGACGCGCACGCCGCCACCGACACGCCCTGGAACTGCAAGTGCGTGCTCCCTCGTCATCATCCTTTGCTCATCTGGCTGCTTTGCGCGGACTTGACCTGCGTCGCAGTGGTGCTCAGGCTTGACGGGTGCTCTCAATCAACCACACGTGCCTTTTCTGCAGGGCGTGCGCGGCGGGGCTGCGCGTGCGGCGGCAGCTGGGCGGGCTGGAGAAGCGCAAGCCGGGGCGGCCCTCGGCGCTGGCGCAGGCGGCGGCGGCGCTGGCTCAGAGCGACCGCGGCAGCGTGACGGCCATCATCCGCCTGGGCGACGACGGGCTGCCGCTGCCCGCCATCGAGGCCGAGTTCCGCGAGCAGCAGCTGGTGAGCCTTGTCCTCGCCTCCCTTGCATTATCCATGATGAGAGCACGTTCGTTCGCCGCTGCAGAGCAGCTGAGCAAGTCAATGTGCGAGCCGTGGCCGTGCTGTGTGTGTGTGTCTGTCGCAGGCCGAGGCGGCTGCCGCCGAGGAGGCGCGCAAGGCCCGCCTGCTCAAGCAGCAGCAGCAGCAGGCGCTCAAGGCGGCCCGGCAGGCGGCGCGCCACGCGGCGACGGGCAAGCAGCAGCACAAGCAGCATGGCAGGCAGCACGTGAGTCGGAGGAGCGCCTTCGCGTTGTGTTCGTTGTGCCTGGGTGTGCTTGGAGCGGCGGCCAGGCGACGAGTGATGTGCGTGGCCGCGCTTTGGTGGTGTTTGCAGGATGGCGACCACGACATGGGCGACGGCACCGAGGCGGGCACCGAGGGCGAGGAGGCGCACACGGGCGGCGACGACGAGGAGGACGACGGCCAGGTCTACTGCATCTGCAAGGTGAGACCGGGGGGCCTGCCCGCCGCCTGCTCTCCTCGCGATGCTCGCACTTGCCGTGTACGACCAGTGTGGCGAGCGGTCGGTCGCGTCGCGCGCGCGGCTGCTGCTGCGCAGAAGCGGTACTCGGACGACCAGGCCGGCGAGATGGTGGCGTGCGACCGCTGCGACAACTGGTTCCACTTTGCCTGCGTCGGCATCACCCAGGCGCAGGTGCGTTGCCGTTGGCTGCGCAATCCTCACCTCGCCTCTGGCGCGCCCTCGCCTCCTCTGCGGCCGCCGGGCGAGCGTGCAGTGCGTTCCACCACCTCCCACCACGCGCAGGTCGACAAGCTCGACAAGTGGTACTGCCCCGACTGCAGCGTGCACGCCGAGGAGGAGAAACAGCAGCGCAAGCAGCTGCAGAAACAGGTGCGCGCGCGATGAGCGCTTGATCAATTCGCACGTGCGCCACGAGCGAGCAGCCCCATGACACCGCTGCTTCGTGTCGCAATGTCCTGGTGCCCGTGTCGCAGCGCGCCGAGAAGCTGGTGGCCGAGGCGACTGCGGCGGCGGCGGCCAACGCCAAGCAGGGCGGCAAGAGCGCCAAGGACGGTGCGGCGACGCTCCTCCATTCACACATGTTGTCTCCTTCATCCTCTGCGCCTGCCTCTCGTGCCCTCCCACTCACGGGTCATCAACATGTGCGTGTGCGTGTGGTGCGTGTGCGTGGCGCAGGCCGCAAGGAGGTCGAGGTGTTTGACGAGAGCGCCGCGCCCGACGCGCACCTGCGCCGCCTGGCGCACTCGGTGAGAGAGCTGCCAGCGATGAACGCTAGGCGCAGCGCCCAGCCGCACGCCAACATCCCCGCACACGATTTTGTTGCGCGGGTAGCTGGCCGAAAGTCTGCTGACTGCAGCGGTCAACGTGCCCCGCCTGCTGCGCGTCTGTGCAGGCGGCCATCACGCCGCAGATGGCCACGGCGGCCATGCTGGGTGGCTACGACTGGCAAAAGGCGGCGCGCGTGGTGGTGTCGCAGCTGCTGGGCCTGCCATGCGCCGCCGAGTTCGCCGAGCCCGTGCCCGAGGACGTGAGTGCGCCCTTCCCGCCGCCAAGGCCTTTTTCGTTCTCCTGCGCCTCACGCCGGCGACCCTCGCCCTCACGGCGATCAGCTTGAGCGCGTTAACCTGCACTTGTTTGTGGGTCATGTGCAGCAGTGCGCGAGGGAGGTGGCGCACAGGGCGCAGAACGAGTGCCAGTGTGAGTTGTGTGGGGCGTGTGCGGCTGATCGAGTCCTGCGCAGGTGCCCGACTACTACGACACCATTGAGACGCCCATGGACCTGGGCACCATCCGCGCGCGCCTGGCGCAGGGCTCGCACTACGCCACGCCGCAAGAGGTGCGGAGGCAACGCCTCGCCCAGCCACCTCGCCGCTCACCTGCTAGTGCTCTCTGGCTCTCTCGCGCGCTGCAGTTGGACAGGGCTGCCTGCGTGCGTGTGCGTTCTTCTGTGCCTTTCTCTGTGGCTGCTTTTGCGCAGGTGGTGGCGGACGTGGAGCTGGTGTGGAGCAACTGCCTCACGTTCAACAAGGCCAACTCTTCCATCGCGCGGCAGGCGCACCAGGCGGCGGGCAAGTTCAAGTTCTTCTGGGCACAGGCCGGCGTGGAGGCGCGCGTGCTGCTCGCCGCCGCCCGCGCCAACCAGCTGCCGCCCAACCTGCTCCAGGCCGTGCAAAACGCCGTCGCGCTGCAGCAGCAGGAGCAGGCGCAGCACCAGCAGCAGCCGCAAGCAGCCAGGCCGCCCGGCGGAGGCGCGGCCGCCGCGCCCAAGCAGCGCGTCAGCGGCACGGGCGCCGCCGGGTCTCTCGCCGGCGTGGTGTCCCCGGGCGACGACGACGCGCTGGGCGACGGCGGGGGCAACGGCCCGGCGCTGGAGGACGCGGCGGCGGCGGCCGAGAACTGGGCGCCGCGCGCCAAGATTGTGCTCAAGGCGCTCATGCGCGAGGAGTGCGCCGAGCCCTTCACCGTGCCCGTCGACCTCAAGGAGGTGCGGCGGTTGCGGCCGACGCTGCGTCACGACAGGCCGGCAGCATGATGCCACAACTGCAGGGCTGCTTGAGCCATGCGTGAATGCTGTCCTCGGCGCGCTGGCGCACGCGTCGGGAGCTGCCGTGGTGCGGCTGCAGGCCCTGAGGACTGCGTGGTTGTTCCTGCCTCCTCAATCCGTTGCAGGTGGACGACTACCTGGAGGTGGTGTCTGAGCCCATGGACCTGGGCACCATCCACGACCGCCTCAACATCACGCTCTCCTCCTCCACGCCGGCCGCCGCCGTCAGCCGCGGCGGCTACTCGCCCTCGCCCGCCGGCCTGGCGCGCTTCCTCGGCGACATCTCGCTGGTCTGGGCCAACTGCAAGGCGTACAACGAGGCCGGCTCGCCCATCGTGCAGGCGGCCAGCGAGGCGCGCAAGGCCTTCACCAGGTTCGCCAGGCAGCACGGCCTGCCCTCGCGCATGCCCCAGGCCAAGCCCGAGGAGCTGCTCATCGCCACGCCGGCGTCAGTCATCGCCGCCGTCGGCGGCGGCAGCGTGGCGGCGGGCGGCGGCGGCGGCGGCGCGTCGGGCGGCGCCAAGCACAAGTCGGGCGGCGGCGGCGGCGGCGGCGGCGGCGGCGGTGCGGGCGTGGGCGGCGCGGGCGGCGGGGCGGCGTCGGGGCGCAAGGTGGTGAGCCGCTACGGCGGCGAGGGGCGCGGCGGCGCGCTGGCGGGCGTGGCGGCGGCGCTGCACTCTGCCGGCGAGTGGACCAAGCGCGCGCAGGAGGTGGTCAAGGTGGTCATGTCGGACCCCGAGTGCGGCTGGCCCTTCGCGCGGCCCGTCAAGCCCGCCGACGCGCCGGGGTACGCCGAGCTCATCAAGCAGCCCATGGACCTGGGCACCATCAACGACAAGCTGCGGCGGCGCAAGTACTCGTCCGAGCAGGAGGTGCGGATTCGTCAACTTGATTTCTCCGCGAGTCGCGCTGTGTGGCGCGCCGCTGTGTGGTTTTCGAGATCGTTCGCGCGTGGCAGTTCCATGTGCTTGACGCGCTGCCTCGCTTCCTGGCCGCAGTTCCTGTCGGACGTGTCGCTGGTGTGGACCAACTGCTTCACCTACAACGAGGAGGGCGACGACTACCACAACATGGGCCTGGCGGCGCAGGCGCTCTTCAACCGCCTCTACGATGTGCAGCAGGCCGCACGGCCGCCGCCCTCGCAGCCGGCACAGCAGCAGCAGCAGCCGCGCGCCGCGCCGCCGCAGCACCAGCCCCCGCAGCGCCCCCCACCGCAGCAGCCGCAGCAGCAGCAGCAGGGCGGGGCCAAGGGGGGCAAGCCGCAGGGCGCCGGCCTGTCGGCCGAGGCGCGGCTGCAGCAGCTGCAGCAGCACCAGCTGCAGCGGCAGGCGGCGCAGGCCGCGCAGGCGGCCGCGCAGCAGGCGCAGCAGCAGCACCAGCTGCAACAGCTGCAGCAGCAGCAGTTCTATGGCGGCGGCGGCGGCAGCAACGGCATGCCTCGCCCCTCCACCCACCTCCAGCAGCAGCAGCAGCTGCAGCAGCAGCAGCTGCAGCAGCAGCAGCTGTTTGCGTCGCCTGACCAGGCCGCCGCGCTCATGATGCCGGGCATGTTTGCGGGCCCCGGGGGCGCGCAGATGATGGCGCCCTTCTTCGTGCAGCAGGGCTCACAGGGCGGCGCCGTCTACATGCAGCCGGCGCAGATGCAGTTCGCGCAGATGCAAGCGCCGCAGCAGCAGCAGCCGCAGCAGCAGATGCAGTTTGTCGGCAGCGGGGGCGGCGCGCAGATGCAGTTCGTCATGCCGCAGCAGCACGGGGGCGGCGGCGGCGGCGGCGGGGCTCCGCAGCAGGTGATGATGTACGCTCAGCCGGGGGGCGGCGTGGCGTTTGGCGCGTTGGGGGGCGCGGGGGTGCAGCAGCAGCACCTGATGGCTGGGGGGCTGGCGCACCTGCAGCACCCGCACCCGCACTCGCGCGGCGGGGGGCAGCCGCAATGACACGCGTGCACCATTCATCGGGAGGGAACGGCGGCGCATGGCGGCGACAACGGCAACGCACATGATTGATTGTTCGTGCCGCGCTTTGTGGGTTGCGTGTGTGTGAGGGCTGGAATTGACACTTGTCCTGGGTGTGTGTGAAGACCTTGTTCAGCGACGCCACCTGAGCGTTGGGGCGCGAATGAGGCGCGTTTGGGTGCTGCAGACGCGCTGCGTGCGTTGGGCGCGGCCAGCAGCAGCGGCGAGGTCCTTGAGACTTGGAGAGACGGGTGAGATGGGGGCCAGTGTGGCCGCGAGTACACTGCGACTCGCGCCGTGCGCGCTGCGCGGCGGTTGGGGCACCCGTCCTTGCTCTTCCCGGCTCGACTCGTGCAACAGCGTTGGCTCCGAGCGCTCTTGCAGAAAGAATCATGCTCCAGTGCACGCGAGCCAGCACGCATGCACGCAATCCGATGATGAATGGGCGAAAGAATGGTGGCACCCAGCGCACAGTCAGCGCGCGCAAGAGAGCGGCCGTATGCGCAGCAAGGCGCCGTGACAGATGGCGTAGCGAGTCGTGGTGGCACAGAGCAACACCCAATGCAGTGCAGGAGTAGATATCAGGAGGCAACGATCACGACGCGGGGCAGGCGCCAAAGGCCGCGGACAGCTGGGCACACCCCAGCTTGCTGCCGGCCCTGACGCACCACGAGCCCAGGCCGCTACCACCGCACGACACGGGGAAGTCAGGCGGGCAGCCGCTGTTGAGCACGCACCCGCCGTCTACCGAGCGGTAGCCCTGCGCACACACACGGCGGCAGCGCAGACGACTCCGTCAGTCCGGGCATGAAGCTGAGGCAGCACCTCAAGCAGCTCATGTGGGGTGCGCACTCGGTCACTCACGTTGCGGCAGCGGTTGTAGCAGAAGTTCAGGAACTTGTCGGGCTTGTCGGACGGGCAGCGCTTCTCCACACCGGCAGAGTTGCGCCTGCGCCACGCAAGCCAAGTGAACAGCGGTTGTTTCGGGACCTGACGGGCGCGCGACACGGGGCGGCAGCGGCTCCACTCTACGGCATTCACACTCACTTGAGGATCACGTTGCGCTTGCGGATGCCGCAGCCGCACTTGGAGACGGTCCGGCCGAACACGCGGCAGGGGCCAGAGCAGAGGGAGGCCGCGCCCAGCGTGGTGGCGCAGCCGCACTCCTCGTAGCCTGCGACAACATGGGGAGCAGAAGGAGAGAGGACGCCAGCAGAGGTGAGCAGCTGGGTTGCTGACCAAGGCTCTCATGGGTTGCACGTGGCACTGCCACTCACAGAACTGGTCGGCCGGCGTGGGCGTGAAGGGCTTGTCGGCGGGGCAGCGCGTGTAGCACAGCAGTCCAGAGGCGTAGGTCCCATCGGGGCACACGCCCACAGCCGGCTGAGAATAAGGCGTGCGCTGGTAGCTCCGTGCGCAGCCGTCTGCGCAGTCAAGAGGGTGAGGGAATGGTTCGGCCGAGTCGCGCCCGCCACTGGTGAGGCGCGCCCGCCACCAGACGCGCGCACGAGGCTACCAGACGCGAGGCTACCAGATGCGCAGCCACCAGATGCGCGGCCACCAGACGCGAGGCCACCAGATGCGAGGCCACCAGACGCGAGCCCACCAGACGCGCTCACATTGGACGGTGCAGATGCCCAGCGTGCAGACGTTGCCGTCGTCGCAGTCGCTGTTGCGCACGCAAGCCGCTGTTCCCCACTCGCGCCCGCCGAGCGCAACGTAGCCGAACACCTTGCCGCTCTTGGACACCGACAGCCTGAAGCCCAGGCCCGTCTTGAAGCTGGGGATGTCCACGCCCAGGTCCCGCAGGATGTTCTGCGGGGGGAGCGGGTCAGGCCATGGGGAGCAGCGGTGAAGGCACGTGCAGCGCAACCTTAGCGCTGCAGCTGACCTCCCCCACAAGGCCGCAAGCTCACCGCAAAGGCCTGGGCGATGCCCGCGTCTTGCTGGAAGAAGATGCGCACGCCGCCTCCGTCGTTGCTCGCGTGGATCTGCAAAGGTGGTCAGGTGACGCGGTCAGGCCAGGTCAGGTTCGTCCCGCTTGCTCACCCGCACAGCCAGTGGAGTGCCTCCGCCAGGCACGCACGTTGAGGATGACGCGGGTGGAGGGCACGACGACGTCGACCATGGCCGACAGCACGCGGCCCATGTCGCCCGGCAGCATGTTGGTCAGCCTCTGCGGGCCATTGCGGTGGAGGTGGCACACGCTCAGCGCGAGGCTGCCGCGGGCCTGGCACCATGCACACCACGCCGACCCCGTGGCACTCACCGAGACGTTCATCACCGCCTGCACGCCGGCGTACATGTCCCACTTGTTGTCGTTGTAGTGCTCCACGTAGAAGAGGAAGTTGGCCGTGGGCAGCCCCAGCGTCTTGAGGTCAATGGCAAACGGCCCCAGGTTGACCTGTGCGCATCAAGACCAGGGGTGCACGCCATGAAGGAACGGCCTGAAGCGCCCCTGGGCCCTTTCCACCATGCACGGCCCACGCACCACGGGCGAGACAGCCGTCTGCAGCGCGAAGCGGACGGGGTTGGCGTACTTGACCAGCATCTTGACTTGGCCCTTGATGCCCATGGAGACGTTGAACAGCGTCTTTTCGGCGACGGGCTTGACGCGCGTGAAGCCCCAGTTCAGCGTCACGGACGCTGCACAGAGCAAGCAGCAATTGTGGAAGGGCGACGGCGCGCGGAGGTTTGTGCCCTGCTCTCCAGGCGGTGCACATGTCAGTTGAAGAGCTCGTGCATCCCCCGTTGCGCGCACCATCGATGAGCAGGTTGCCCGTCAGGTCAGGGCCCAGCTCCGTGTAGTCGGTGGGGTGCGTCCAGCGCCATAGAGGCAGCGAGTACCACCTGTTGTTGATGCGCGCTCCCGTGCCCTGCGCATGGCATGAATGAGGAGGGCGTGTCCACCGGCACGCGCTCAGGTGCTTGCTCTCACACAAAAGGTGTGGGACCTCTGCGGAGGCGCGGATCCAGGACGCACCGACTGCGAGACGGAGATGGCGTTGAGGCTGGCCTCGCCCACCGCAGGCGGCAGGGGCGGGATGGTGACGGGGAACCTCATGCTGAAGCCCTGCACACGCACGGTTGCGTGAAGGTCACGTGACGCGTGCAGGAGAGGTGTCACGTCGCATCCGGCCGCTCGCCAAGTCGCGCCGCCTAGTAGGCTCGCACGACGCCTCACCTTGAAGCCAAACAGGTAGTCGTTGGAGCAGGGCTGGACCGCCATGCACACGCCAAAGGCCTTGATGGGGAACTGCCGGGCGATGGCGTTGAGCGCCTCGGCGTTGACGCCGACGTTGGGCGCCGCCGTGCTGAGCGTGCCCACCAGGTAGTTGGCATCGGGGTCGGCGTTGATGTTGGTGCAGGCAAAGATGGACAGGGACTGCAGCAGGGCGCCCGTCTTGGTGGTGAGGTTGGCGATGTCCCTGCCCTGCGTGTGCGGGCACGTCTCTCGCAGCCCAGGTTTCGGCGCCCATCTTTGAGCCGCACACCCTCGCACCGTCAGTGGGGCAGTGTGCAGGCCCACACACGCGCCCCGCACACCTTGACGACCACGGCATTGGTCCTCGTCGTGGGGCACAGCGAGATGTCCGTGGCGTTGTACACCGCGTTGGCGATGAGCGCAGATGGGTTGAGCACGGTGAAGAAGTCGAGGCTGTCGATGGCCACGCGGTATCCGGGGTCCCCAGGCGTCCTGCGAACCAAACACAGGGCAGCAAACAGCAAAGGGCACGCCACGCTGGTGAGGTGAGCGGGACGCTGGTGGGCAGCAAACAGCAAACAGCAAACACAGGGCAGTGGTGAGCTCCTGCCGTTCTCTGCTCTGCTTGGCAGGCTGACATGGCCGCACGCGCTCACGTGCAGGTCCCCAGCGACGCGCATTCGGGCGTGTCTTGCGCGGCGGCCCACATTGGCGTGGCCAGCATGAGCGCCAAGCTTAGGAGCAGCGCGGCACAACACGCGCGCGCCATTCCTCCGTGCGGGCGGGAGCCTGCGAGAATCGCCCGCCATGCCTCGAGCGTGACCTCGAGGTGAGCGGGCCCGCCCGCGCGCTCATCTTCGTGGGCGAGCGGATGGTTGCTGCGCTGAGCTGATCACGCGCGCTTCCCCATCGCGCCTGGCGTGCGCTGCTTCTCGCACCTGGAGAGCGCTTGGCGCCGCCTCTTGAACTGGGTGCGGGCGCAGGAACAGGGGTGCGAAGCGAGCGAGTGGCGATTTGAGCTTCGAAGGAAGATGGAAGTGTGTCTGCTCGCTGAGAGGAGTGCTGCCGCTCTCTTCTACCCGCTTCGCTCGGAGGCCGTTCTCTGGGCGTGCCGGCGTCGCTCAGGGACCGTTGCGCGCGCCCGGCATCGAGTTCAGAATTGGGGCACCTTCAGGGCAGCGCGCCCACGTGCACAACGGCCCACAACCGCACAACACAATCCCAGAGGAGCCTGCGCGACGAGACGCCTGCTGCCAAGCCGTTCAGCCTCCAGGCCTGCCCAGCATCGCCGGCTAGACGCCGATTACCAGCACGCCGCGCGCCTTGTGGACGGGGAGGGATGCCAGCAGCCGCAGCGACCCGTCCGCGCAGCAGCACCCGCACCGCTCCAGGTCCTCCACGCTGCGCGCCCGCAGCGCCGCGCCCTTGCCCCACGCCGCCAGCGACACGTCTGCAGCGCCGTCATGCCGGCTCATCAGTGTGCGCCAGCGCCCGTTCGGCTGCTGGCACGCCATGGAGAAGTGCTGCAGCGGAAGCCCCTCTGACGATGTCGCCAGCAGCGGCAGCGGGATGCCGTCGCGGTCGGGCGAGTACGTCGCGCGCTCCACGAACACGCCGATGTCGCGCCACTCGCCCTTGCCGTCGTCACCGTCGCCGCCGCCGGCTGAGATGGAGAGGTGCAGCCGGACCGCGTGGCCCATCATGTAAACGGGGGATGAGGTGAAGTCGGTGGCTGCCGTGCTCCGCAGGGCGCGCTCCAGGTTGTCGGCGGACACGGTCAGCTCCACCGTGAACTCGCTCAGGGCCAGCGGCTTGCGTGGGGCCGCCAGCCAGGCTGTTGTGGTGCCTGTCGAGGGCAGGATCGTCTTCTTGGCGGTGGCGGTGGAGGAGGCGCGGGCCGTCGTGGGAAGCAGCTGAGTGACCACCTCGCGCGTGACGGCTGGGTCGTGGTGCCACCAGGGCAGCTCGTCCTGCTTGGTGAGCCGCACGAGGTAGTGGGGCGACAGGTGCTTGACGCGCACCAGGCTGCTGAGCTGCAGCAGCTGCTCCTTGCTGCAGCCCTTGCCGCGGCCCAGCCGCACCCAGCAGTCCAGCGCCACCACCACGCTGTTCTCGCTGTCCACCACCAGGCCGTCGCTGCCCGCCCACGCCAGCACGCCCTCAAACGGCAGCCGCAGGAAGAGCTGCAGCATGGCGGACGTGGTCAGCAGCAGGTGCACGTCCTGGAACATCTCGCAGGACGCCATGCCCATGAGGTGCTGGATGGTGCGCGCGTCGGCCATGTCCGCCTCAGGCTGCGTGAGCGCCTGCTGGGGCGCCAGCTGCGCGTCCAGCGCTCCCTTGCAGGCGGCGGCCAGGCTCTCGGCACCCCAGCTGTCGGCCACGCGGCACATGCAGGCCAGCTGCTGCTCGCACAGGGCGGCCAGCTCCGAGTGCGGGCAGCCTGCAGCGGCGTGCGACAGCAGCTGCTGGGCCGCCTCCTCCTCCTCCGGGCCAGCCACGCGCAGGACGGCCGAGGGCAGCGGGCAGCCGGCGGACGGCGGGGAGATGTGCAGCACGTCCAGCAGGCCAGCTGCCCGCAGCGCCGGCTTGCGCATCACCACCGTGCTGCACACGACCCGCCCGCCGCTGCTGGGGGCGCACAGCAGCACGGCCACCTCGCCCTGGGGCTCCTCGCCAGCCGGGGCGCGCGCACTCGTGCCCGCGCCGCCCCCATCGCCGCCCTCAGCGAGCGTGCGCAGCTCAGGGCTCGCGCGCCGCTCGTGCCTGCGCATCATCAAGCGCCGCGAAAAGCGCGGGACCGTCGCGCCGCGCGCTGCGGGCGATCGTCGCGCCCAGGTTCCGGCGATGCGCAGGAGAGCTCGCGCTCACCTCGCAGGGCGGCCGCGGGGCGACTGCCGCGGGGGCAGCCTCGGTGCAGCGTCGCCTGCGCCCGGCCTCGCGCTCGCGCGGACCATGCGAGGCGCGCCAACGAGGCGAGCCGCGGCGCCGGAGGTGCCGCAACCCACGCTCGGCAGCCTCCTCGAAGCGGGGGCGCAGGTCGGGGCGAGCATCATAGCGGCAGAGTGCTGGCGCGCTCTTTTCTGCCTCTCGCGTGTGTGTCCCGCTTGCTGCGCTGCTCACCCAAGCCCTGTCACGCGCAGCACGCCGCTTGAACAGGTGCGCGCGCGTGCATCATCAGGGGCGCGTGGAAAGGCGGTTGCAGCTGAAGCAACAGCAGCAAAGGAGGGTCTGAATGGCGGGCGCTCCAGGTCATCCGGCTCCGTTGGTCAGTGTACACGACAAGCGGCGCACCAAGGGCCACGCGCAGCAGCACCAGAGCCATTAAAGCACCGCCGCCCGCGCCCGGCCGCCGCAGAGCAGGGCGAGGGCTAGTTGATGTGCCCGCTGCTCTTCTTCTTGCTCTGCTGCAGCATCTGCGCAAAGCTGGTGGCCAGCGAGGTGCCGCCCTTGCCGCCCTTTTTGCGGAGCAAGAAGTAGGGGATGGCCAGCACGATGGTGAGGCCCGTCATGACGAGCAGCACCACGAAGGTGAAGTTGATGGTGGGGCTGGGGTCGGCCCGCGCGTACTTGTCGTAAATGTACCGGTACTTGGCCTCCATCTCCTCGTCCGTGAGCGCCGGCCCCACGCGCTGCGTCTGCTGGCTCTTGGTGTTGTACGTCTCCTTGTCGTACTTCTTGCCGTCGGCGCACTCGACCTTGATGTTGATGGGGAGGTACTCGGCCGCGCCCAGGTTGCTGCT
>VFQP010001839.1_pt1 | contig 26050 bp, 23 predicted proteins | sample 3512351 | NCBI WGS metagenome assembly VFQP01 (sample SAMN10412372, study PRJNA504923) | tailings metagenome | isolation source: Relicate 1 Philex TSF1 revegetated site | place: Philippines: Tuba, Benguet | collected 2017-08-29
TGCGTCCTTTGTGGTTTCAATTTTCTTTGACGTTTTGCGGGCCTGCAGATAATGCAAGCAGATTTGCAACCACAAAGGACGCGAAGGACACAAAGGGAGGCACAAAGGGGAAAATATGTGGAGGGGGATTATTAAGTACAGGGTAAATGGTTTAGCTTCGCACCCCGGTAACAAAACCTAATATATGTCCTTAGTAGTTGTCGGATCCATGGCTTTCGATGCCATTGAAACCCCTTTCGGTAAAAGCGATAAAATCATTGGCGGTGCCGGAACCTATATCGCCTGGTGTGCTTCCAATTTTGCTCCCGTAAAGCAAATATCAGTAGTAGGTGGTGATTTTCCCCAGGAAGAGCTGGATGCATTAACTGCCAGAGGCGTAAGTCTGGAAGGTGTTCAGATCAAAAAAGAGGAAAAGACTTTTTTCTGGAGTGGGCGCTACCACATGGACATGAACTCACGTGATACACTGGAGACACAGTTGAATGTACTGGAGAACTTTGAACCCGTTGTTCCTGAAAGCTTTCAGGATTGCGAGTTCCTGATGTTGGGGAACCTGTTACCCAGCGTACAACGCAGCGTGATCGAACAACTCAAAACACGTCCCAAACTCATTGTGATGGATACCATGAACTTCTGGATGGAGATCATGATGGATGAGTTGAAGAAAACCCTGTCGATGGTTGACCTGCTGATGGTGAATGATAGCGAAGCCAGACAATTGAGCGGTGAATATTCACTGGTAAAAGCAGCGGCTGCCATTATGAAAATGGGCCCCAAATACCTGATCATCAAGAAAGGTGAACATGGTGCATTATTGTTCCATGGCAATAAAGTATTCTTTGCGCCAGCCTTACCACTCGAAGAAGTGTTTGACCCAACCGGTGCCGGTGATACTTTCGCTGGCGGTTTCATTGGTCATATTGCCCGTACCAGGGATATCTCTTTCGAAAACATGAAGACTGCGATCATCGTAGGAAGTGCTATGGCATCTTATTGCGTAGAGAAATTCGGAACACAACGTTTGCGTGAAATTTCGAAGGAAGATATTGCCAACAGGATCGATGAATTTGTACAACTGGTGAACTTCGATATTGATCTGGTAGGCTAAAACTAACAGCTATCAGCTAAAAATATTTTGGCAGGAAATAAAACGCAACTATTTTCGCACTGCAATGACAACAATGAAACATACTAAACGTACCAAGAAACCTCTCTAGCGGGAAGGTGCCTGAACGTTTGTGTATGAACCATAATACTCAGAGGCCTTCCCGAAACGGAGGGCCTCTTTTTTTGTTCATAACAACCATAAACATAAACAAACACCCAAATGAAAGTAGCAGTTGTAGGCGCAACAGGCCTGGTAGGCACCAAAATGATGGAAGTGCTGGCCGAACGTAATTTCCCGGTTACAGAACTGATTCCAGTGGCCTCTGAAAGGTCGGTAGGTAAGGAAGTAACATTCAAGGGTAAACAGTACAAGGTGGTGAGCATGGCCGATGGTATTGCTGCGGCACCCGCAGTTGCGATCTTCTCTGCCGGTGGTAGCACTTCACTGGAATGGGCTCCCAAATATGCCGAAGCAGGTATCCGTGTGATCGATAACTCATCGGCCTGGCGTATGGACCCTTCTAAAAAATTGGTAGTGCCAGAAGTAAATGCTTCGGTGCTTACAAAAGATGACCTGATCATCGCCAATCCCAACTGCTCTACCATTCAAATGGTAGTAGCTCTGCAACCCCTTCACCAACGCTATCGCATTAAACGCGTAGTGGTAAGCACTTACCAGAGTGTTACCGGTACCGGAAAGCAGGCGGTAGACCAACTCTTCAATGAAAGAAAAGGAGTAGCAGGTGAAATGGCGTACAAATACCAGATCGACCTCAACGTGATTCCACAAATCGATGTGTTCCTGGATAATGGTTATACCAAGGAAGAAATGAAAATGGTGAATGAAACCAAAAAGATCATGCAGGACGATACTATTCGTGTTACGGCTACTACAGTTCGTATTCCGGTAGTGGGTGGACATAGCGAAAGTGTGAACGTTGAATTTGAGGAAGATTATACACTGGAAGAAGTAAGATCCATACTGGCTGCCGCACCCGGCGTGGTATTGCAGGACGATCCCGCCAGTCAGTTCTACCCAATGCCGTTATGGGCTCACGAAAAAGATGAGGTATTTGTGGGAAGATTAAGAAGGGATGAAACCCAGGCCAATACCCTCAATATGTGGATTGTAAGTGATAACCTGCGTAAAGGTGCAGCTACCAATGCGGTACAAATAGCTGAATACCTGCTCCAACAAGGCATCATCTAACCCCCCTTTGTGTTATCCTTCGTGTCCTTAGTGTCCTTTGTGGTTTCAAATCTGCTTACATAATCTGCAGGCTCGCAAAATGTCAAAGAGGTTTGAAACCACAAAGGACACAAAGGACACGAAGGGAACACGAAGGTTATTGGGCGTCGTCGACGGCTTTGTTGAGGAATAGGAGTAATGGCTGTAAAGCCGCAAAAGCCTGTGCCACCTGTTTCGATAAATCCTTTTCCATCAATTGCTCATCACTAATCTCTGCCGATGCAATCCAGCTTTTGAAACGGATGTACTCAATAGCCGGGTTATCTTTTTCATATCCCTTGGGCTCACGGCTTAATACCATTCCCTCCCAGCGCGACAGGTCGCCGTATGCTTTGGTGAAAGACTTATTCCGTAGGATGGCTTTGAACTCATCCCAGTTATAATCGATCTCCTGACGAACGCTCTTTACCACAGCGGGTTCTGGCACATATAAACCGCCTCCAACAAAACTCTTATTGCCAGGCTCCAGGTGAAAGTAATAGCCCGCATACACCGACTTCTTACCGCCCTGATTAATGCTTGCACCAAAATTGGTTTTGTAGGGATCCTTATTCTTGCTGAAACGAACATCCCTGTTGATGCGAAACATACATTCTTTGGCTGTTAACGATGCAATTGAGCTGTCTTTTTTTCCATGCAGTGCAATCACTTCATCAATGAAAGCAGCAAAATTGCTACGTGCAGCTTCATAGCTTTTACGGTTGGCATCGAACCAGGTTTTATGGTTGTTCTTCTGTAAGGCTTTCAGAAATTGAACGGTTGTTTTTTCCAGCATAATTTCTTTTTTAAGAAACCGATGCAATGAGTTGTATGAACTCTGCTTCGGTGAGTATCTTAATGGTATTGATTTTTTTCGCTTTTTCCAGTTTGCTGCCGGCATCTTCTCCTACAATCAGGTAGTTGAGGTTCTTACTCACGCCACTGGCTATCTGGGCACCATGTTGTTCAGCCATGGCTTCGGCCTCACTTCTCTTTAACTGACTCAGTGTTCCTGTGAAGAGAAAGCTTTGTCCCTGTAAACCACCCTGTCCAATAGTTTCCTTCTTCACATTCTTCATTTGCAATCCCAATATCCTCAACTGTTCCAGCATCTCTATGTTCTGATGATTTTGGAAGAACTGGTAAATGCTTTGCGCCACTTTGGTGCCAACATCATCGAGCTGTTGTAATTCTTCGAGGCTCTTTTTACTAAAATCGGTCAGGTCTTCTACTGCATTGGCCAGTGTTTTCGCCGTTGTTTCTCCCACAAACCGGATTCCCAGGCCATAGATCAGTCGGTGCAAAGGTTGTTGCTTTGATTGCTCTATGGCTGTGCGGAGATTGTCTAGACTCTTCTTGCCAAAACCTTCCAGTTTGGCTACAGCTTCAAAGTTCAGGGTATAGATGCCCGGGATATCTTTTAATAATCCCAGCTCATAGAACTTGCGCACATTGGCTTCGCCAAAACTTTTGATATCCATGGCATCCTTACTCACAAAGTGGATCATGCGTTCCACTACCTGTGCCTCGCATTCAATATTGATACAACGCCATACGGCTTCTGTTTCTTCTTTAAACAATTCACTTTTACAAACAGGACAGTTTCTCGGAAATTCGATCATGACCTCTGCACCATTGCGTAATTCAGGAATGGATCGAACGATTTGTGGTATCACATCACCCGCCCTTTCAATGAGTACCGTATCGCCTTTGCGTAAGTCTTTCTCACGTATATATTCTTCATTGTGAATGGAGATGCTACTCACGGTAACACCACCCAGGAAAACGGGGGTTAATTTGGCAACGGGCGTTACAGCACCTGTACGACCCACCTGAAATTCTACATCCAGTAATTGTGTGGTAGCCTGACGGGCCTTGAATTTGAAAGCAATGGCCCATCGAGGGTGGTGAGAAGTCATGCCCATGAGCTCTTGTAAGCGAAAAGCATTTACTTTCACGACCATGCCATCGATCTCATAGGGTAATGCATCCCGGCCAGCTTCAAAAGACAGGCAGTGATCAATTACGCCCTGTATACCGCTAACCACTTTCTTCTCCCGGGCGGGCGAGCGAAAGCCCAGTTCCCAGAGCATTTCAAGGGAGCCGCTATGACTCTGTAAATAGGGATGCAACTCAGTTGTACCCGGAAGGATAGTATAATAACTGATATGATAAAGGAAAGCATCCAAACCTCGCTCTGTTACATCTTTCGGATCCTTCATGCGCAAACTTCCGGAAGCTGCATTACGAGGGTTAGCCAAGGGAGGAAGCCCCCTGCTGGCCTGCAGTTCATTGTACCGGTTAAAAGCATCCTTGCTCATGATCACTTCACCACGAATTTCAACCATGGCAAGACCATACCTGGAAAAAGGGGCAGAAAGCGGGATCGATCGTATCTGGCGTATATTTTGGGTGATCTCTTCTCCCTCCACACCATCACCACGCGTAACTGCTCTTACCAGTAAATCGTTCTCATAAATCAGTGAAATACTGGCACCATCAAACTTGGGTTCAATACAATACTCCATCTCTTCCAGTTTACTCAACTCCCTGGCTTTTCTGTCAAAGTCCTGCAGGTCTTCGGCATTATAGCTGTTATCCAAACTCAACATGGGCACCAGGTGTCCAACAGTAGCAAACTGACTGTTCAAACTGCTGCCAACCCGCTGTGTAGGCGAATCGGGCGTAATCCATTCGGGATGTGCGCGTTCGGTTGCTTCCAGTAATTTATAGAGATGATCATATTCGAAGTCCGTTACAAGCGGTTCACTCAATACATAGTAGCGGTATTCATGAAAACGCAGTAGCTGTCGTAGCACAGCTATTTCATTGGCTGTAATTGCAGTGTCAGCCTCTTTTTGTAACCATTCCCTTGTTTGTGCCTGTAGTAAACGGGTATCCTCTGCGGCGTACATAAATACGATTTAGGGGCTAAAGTTAGTAGCTAATTGAATTGTAAATCACAGATCCCTGTCATGCGCTCTATTTCTAAACTTTGTATATTGCCCCACCCGGTACGATCAAATACCCCAAATCTGCCTACGAAAATGAACGATAAAACGACCGATCGCCAGCATCATGCAGCCCTTATTAAAGATGCAGCCCGTTTGGTAGCAGCTTATCCTGCTGTTCCCTTAACGGTAGACTGTGTCATATTTGGTTTTGAGGAGAATGAATTAAAGGTTTTGTTGATCAAGAGTGATCTGGAAGTATACCGCCATCAATATTCCTTATTGGGCAATATCGTGCAGGCGAATGAGGAGTTAGACGATGCGGCATACAGGGTTTTGAAGCAGCGTACCGGCATGGATAATGTATTTCTGGAGCAGGTGGGTGTATTTGGTGCATTAGACAGGCATCCTGGCGGGCGAGTGGTAACGATTGCCTATTGTTCTTTACTCAATATTCGACACCATGCATTGAAGATCCATGATAATGAACTGAACTGGCACAGCGTGAATGCCCTGCCAGAAATGGCATTCGATCATGCAGGTATTGTTGCCGCAGGTCATGCCTGGTTGCAAAAACGTATTCAGGAGCATCCCCTTGGGTTCAATCTCTTACCCGAAAAATTCTCCTTACGCGAATTACAGAATCTCTATGAAGCCATTTTAGGCGTATCACTCGACCGAAGAAATTTCAGAAAGAAATTTGCTTCTATGAACCTCCTGATCGATATCAATGAAATGGAGCAGGATGTGCCACACCGGCCAGGCAAGCTCTATAAATTCAACTTTGAGAAATACCAACGCAATCGCAGAAAATGGGTAGGCATTGATTTCTAATGCTTTGATTATTTCTGTTTCAATTTGTATGCAATTATTTAAACATTTCTTGTAGTCTTAATACGACAAGTATTCAGAGCTTTTACGCCATGCGCAGCGGTATGGCGTGTTTACCTTTGTTCGCTTACTTCCTGTTTATCCGCATCTATTTATAGTATTTGGTTACGCATACGCCAATAGGCATACTTATACATCATTACACCTGATCCAATATCCTTTTTTGAATTGTTCAAGGATAAATGGACATGCTATGAAAAAGTTTTTGCATCATTTTCTTTTTGTGGGCTATATGTTGGTCATTCCTTTTTTCTATTGCCGTAAACAAGTAGATATCATGCCGGCCACTTCTATGAACCACAGTCATTTACCGGAATTATCACTACGGGCTTCAGTCTCATCAGTAGCTTTATCATCATCCAATGCGCGTAATACAGCTATCCGTTTTGAATGGGGTTATTATGGTGCCATGCCGGCAGAACAGATTTATTATGTTTTGGAATTTTCAACACAATCCGAACAGTTTGTTGCTCCTGTTGAATTACCCATCGGGAATAGTTTAGCGGCAGGATTTAGTGTGGAAGAATTTAATCAAATGGCCTGTAAGCTTATCGAACCGGGTGATGCCGGTGATCTGATTATACGGGTAAAGTACATGCGAAAATTAATGTTTGATCAAAAGGTGTTGAGTGGTGATGAGATCTATTATTCAGATTTACTCAAAGTATCTGTAAGTACCTATCGTGAACAGATCACCTACGAAAAACCTAACTATCTGGCCATGCCAGGGAATTACCAGGCCTGGAATCCTTTACTGGCTCCCCGACTGGTTAGTAAGCCCGGGCTTCAGGAATATGAAGGGTATGTGTACTTTCCGATCGATTATCCGCAATTCATGCTGGTGCGGGGGAATCAATGGAGTGATATCACTTTCGGACATATTGCAGAATACATGTTTGGGGTGAAGGGGTCGCCCATGTCGATTTTTGGCGGGAAAGGGATTTATTTGGTAAGAGCAAGCACCAATACCAATACCTGGCAGTATAAAAAAGTGGTGGAAGTGAGTGTAAAGGGATCGGCCGTAGCCGGGAATGGCAAGGAATCATTACAAATGTGGGCCGACCCAACTAACCAGTCTAAGTGGACCCTCACCCTTGATTTGGTAGCGGGCGATTGCTGGTTTTCTATTAACCAGGATCCCGATCTGCTCTTGGGTAATACCTGGCCGGCTATTGACCATATTCCCGACTATCAGGGCGACGGCATACATATTACCCGGGCCGGGAAGTACACCCTTGAATTAGATTTGTCCATACCTGGCAATTACATGTATCATATTCACCGTGTTATGCTCGTGAATTGATTCCCCCTGCCGAAGGGCGATAAAATGGCCGCTTGCTGTCGCTTTCGTATATTTCAGTTACTTTTACGATTCATCAGATTCATTTTATGCTACATTCAATGACCGGCTATGGCAGGGCAGAACAAACACTGGGAGATAAGACCTACCTGGTTGAAGTTCGTTCCCTCAATGGCAAACAATTAGATCTCAGGCTTAATATCCCTGCTCTTTTAAAACCCTTCGAATTTGAAGTGCGTAATGCCCTCAATGAAGGATTACAGCGAGGCAGTGTAGAATGTTCCATTACGATCAAACAAAATGGTGCCAATAAGCCGGTAAGCATTAATAAAGAGCTGGCAAAAGCCTATTACCAGCCTGTAGCAGAACTGGCAGATGAACTGCAACTCCAAAAAGGGGATATCCTCAGCACCATCCTCAAATTACCCGATGTGATTAGTCCGAGTACGGAAATGCTTTCCGATGAGGAATGGAAGGGCTTTCAAAAAATACTGAAAGAAGCCATTGATCAACTCAATAAACATCGTGAAAACGAGGGCAGAAGTCTGGAGGCAGATCTGCGCCTGCGTATCGATAATATTGAAAAACACCAAGATCATATCACCAGTCTTGAACCGCTTCGCAGAACAAAAATCAAAGAAGGATTGGTAAAAATACTGGAAGAACATGTAGGTAAGGAAAATTATGACCCCAACCGCATGGAGCAGGAACTGATCTACTATATCGAGAAAATAGATATCAGTGAAGAGCAGGTTCGACTGAAAAATCACTGCGCTTATTTCAGACAAATACTCACGGATAAGGAAATCGGTAAAGGGAAAAAACTCTCCTTCATTCTGCAGGAATTAGGCCGGGAGATCAATACAACCGGCTCAAAAGCATATGATTCGCAAATACAACAATGTGTGATCCTGATGAAGGATGAATTGGAAAAAGCCAAGGAACAGATATTGAATGCGCTCTAATATGAAACAGTTGAAGGAATTGATGTGTAAAGGTCCCCAGGTGCTAATGACCTTGTTCTTCGTTGCACTGTTAAGCACAGGCTGTGGTTCATTGGGGGTATATGAAAAGATGACCCTGTTCAGCAAACATGAATGGTCATCTGCCAATAATCCGGAAATGACATTCGAGATCACAGATACAACGGCATTGTACAATATCTATCTCATTGTTCGACATACTGATGCCTACCGTTATAACAATATCTGGATCAATGTTACCACAAAAGCCCCGGCAGATACAGCGCGCACCCAATTGCTGAATATTGCATTGGCCGATAATACCAAGGGATGGCTGGGAAGTGGTATGGATGATATTTTTGATCGCAGGGCACGTATTACCATGAATCCGGTGAAACTCAGGAAAGGAATATACACATTCCGGTTGCACCAGGCCATGCGGGAAGAGCCATTGGGCTATGTAATGAGTGCGGGTATCCGGGTTGAAAAAACCAAACCATGACCACCAGTAGAAAACTACGGATTGTAACCATTGTTTATTGGGTGCTGTTATCATACATGATAGCTGCGCTGTTCTGGTGGTTCATTGCATTGGAACGGCAAAACAAAGACATCAGCTACATCCGTCTTTCTGAATTAACAAAGGATGATCCCCAATACCTGCAAAAAGTGGCGGTAATTGAAGATGCCAGCAAAAGAAAAACAGCGCAATACATTAGTGAAGGGTTAACCTTTCTTGCCCTGATCCTGGTTGGCGCCGTATTTATTTTCAGGGCAACCCGCAGGCAGCTCAAACTTTCCCAGCAACAGCAAAATTTCATGATGGCAGTTACCCATGAGCTCAAAACGCCCATTGCCATTACACGCCTCAACCTCGAAACCCTACAGAAAAGAAAACTGGATGAGGAAAAGCAACAAAAACTCATTACCAATACCCTGCAGGAAGCCAATCGGCTGAATATACTTTGTAACAATATTCTGCTGGCCGCCCAGCTCGATGCTGGTGCTTATAAGGCCGGCAAAGAGGAGCTCAATTTTTCTGATCTCGTGGAAGGCTGTATCGACGACTTTACCAATCGCTTCCCACACCGGGAAGTAGTTGAGCAAATTGAACAGGGTGTTTATATTCATGGTGAGCCTCTGTTGCTGCAAATGCTGGTCAATAACCTCTTAGAAAATGCCATGAAATACTCTCCCAAGGATACGGTAATCACCATTTCCCTACAAATCAATGGGAATATGCGGGAACTGACCGTGGCAGACGAGGGGATTGGTATTCCTGATGAAGAAAAGGGCAGGATATTCGAAAAGTTCTATCGTGTTGGAAATGAGAATACGCGTACCACTAAAGGAACGGGATTAGGCCTTTATTTGTGCCAGCGTATTGCGCGAAGTCATAATGGATACATTTCTATGACAGATAATCAGCCCCGAGGCAGTATTTTTGCAGTATCATTACAAGAGGTATGACAAACGGAAAAGCTGCGATATTATTGGTAGAAGATGAAGAGAACCTGCATGAGGCACTGAAACTGAACCTCGAAATGGAAGGCTATGAAGTAAGTTCAGCCTTCAATGGTTCTGAAGCGATCAAGAAAGTGAATGGGGAATACTTTGACCTGATCATCCTGGATATTATGCTGCCCGAACTGGATGGGATTGCGGTGACTGAAAGTATCCGGGTTAATAACAATGAAGTGCCCATCCTCATACTCAGTGCCCGTAATGCAAGTAATGACCGTGTATTGGGATTGAAAAAGGGGGCCGATGATTACCTCACCAAACCCTTCAACCTCGAAGAGCTCCTGCTCCGTGTTGAAAAGCTGATCCAGAAAAATAAAAAGTTACAGGATAAGGAAACCATTGGCGACTCCTATGAGTTTGGTCATAATAAAATCGACTTCAAAGCGCAGGATGCCATTAGCTGGAATGGTCAGCATATAGAGTTAAGCAAAAAAGAAGCCATGCTCCTGAAGCTGCTCATTGAGAATAAAGGAGAAGTGGTTACCCGCGAAAAAATACTGCAGGTGGTTTGGGGATACAATGTATATCCTACTACCCGTACCATCGATAATTTTATCCTCAGCTTCCGGAAATATTTCGAAGAAGATAGCCGTAATCCTCGTTTCTTTCACTCGGTAAGAGGCGTGGGTTATAAGTATACGGATGCCTGATGCTTTTGTTGTTGGTCTCCACAATTTTTAGCTATATCCTACGTTAGAAGTGTTGAAAAGTAGCCGCATGTCACTATCAACACTTATTGATTTTCTCGAGCCCGTTAATATCGCACTTCTTTCTAACGACGAAGGATTTAAGGATACCCAATTAGGTAAACATATTCTCGCTTATGAAGAAGCATTTCCCGAATTGGACCAGGCCGATATGGTCATTGTGGGTTGTGGTGAAATGCGTGGCGCCGGCATGCAATACCAATCTACCAAAGCGCCCGATGCCATTCGTGCAGAGTATTACCGATTATACCATTGGCATACCGCAGTGACCGTGGCCGATATTGGCAACGTAAAATGTGGAGCCACCATGCAGGATAGCTATGCTGCCTTACGCGTAGTGGTACAGGAGCTACTGCAGGCCGGAAAGAAAGTGGTGATCCTGGGTGGCTCACATGATGTTACCACCGCCCAATACCAGGCCCATACTGCCAATGATACAATCATTGACGCTGTTTGTGTAGATGCACGGATTGATATGGATATGGACAGCGTATTGCCCGCAGATAATTTTTTGGTCGATATGTTCACGGGTATGCCCAATTATCTCAAACATTATAATCATATCGGCTTCCAGAGTTATTTTATGCATCCCGGTATGCTGGAAACCATCGATAAATTACGCTTCGATTGTTATCGGGTAGGAAAAGTGAAGGAAGATATTACCGAAATGGAACCCGCCATTCGCAATAGTGAACTATTCAGTTTCGATATTGCAGCCATCCAGCATGCCCATGCGCCCGCCAATCATCTTACCCCCAATGGTTTTAATGGAGAAGAAGCCTGTACCCTCATGCAATATGCGGGTATGAGCCATGCCTGCACCAGTATCGGCATCTATGGCTATATTGCTGAACAGGATATGCATGCACTTACTGCCAAACAAATCGCTCACATGCTTTGGTACACCATGGATGGCATTCACAAAGGCAAACAGGAAGCTGCCATGGACGATCGCAATGCCTTCAATGAATTCACGATGGCTTTTGCTGAGGTAGAAACCGTTTTCCTGCAAAGCAAACGTACCGGCAGGTGGTGGATGCAGCTGCATGATGGGAAATATATTGCCTGCAGCTATCGTGATTACCTGACCGCCTCCAGCAATGATATTCCGGAGCGCTGGCTTCGGGCTGCTGAGCGGTTGTAATATTTTTTTAGATTACTGGTTGTAGTAGTACCAGATCACTTACTTATTTACTTACTGCTTGTAAAACGGTTGGGTTCAAGGGAATTCAAAGCAATCATAAGATAGTTACATCTTCAACAACTGCTAATAATATTTTCAAGTAATTTATTTTTTTGAAAGGTATTTCGCCAAGTTGACATTTAACGCTTGTGCAATATGTAAAATTAACCCAATGGAGCATATGTCTCTTTAGGTACGCTCCTGTTGTATTGTTATTTATCAGTAAAAATTTTCATTTTCTCTTTAGTAGGGTAAAAAGTAAAAATAGATTTTCGTATTTGTTTCCAAGTCATCTTAAGATGCCTCATTCTTATAATTGTTATTATTGGAACATAAAAACAACCAGAATCGTTAGGGCATAAGGAGGATTCTTCGGAAAATCTTTAAACAGTGCTCCTGCTAGAATGAAAGGTGTGAGTAAAAGAAATAAATACAAATAGCGATTCATTTTTTTAAAATGCAGGTTTAACTCGAATCTTAGTGAAAAGTAGCTCCAATATAAGTTTTGATAAAGTTGTAGGTGATTAGCAGTTTATTTTAATTTCTAATGTCCATTTTTTAATTTGTAAGTTGAAATAACTATTCACACGAATAAATCAATACACCTGGATCTTAATTGTGTTCGGGCTTTCACCCCAGAAGTAGCGCAACGGAAAGTTTTGCTCGATTTGCTTGAATAGTAATTCAATCATCCAGCGATTCTTGTAAATCGTTGCGATCTGGGTGGCCAGTAGCGTAGTTTTGTTGGTTTTACCTTCCTCCGAGAGATAGGTAATCCTACGCACCTTCAGTCGTTGAACAACAGTGTCGTTTTGTTTTACACCCACTGTTACCAGTTATTCTTTCAGTACGCCTTTTGCTTTTCGTTGTTTGGTTTTATCTGCCAATACCTTTGTTACATGAAAATCAGCATTATTGCGTTCGCGGGTTACAAACCAAATTTTCTGATCCGCCCATTGGGCGAACTGATTGTAGGTAGTGTAGGCTTTATCAAAAACTATCCAACTGTTGGACACTAGCTTCAGGTGTTAGAGGAACTTGCGATCATGCTCCCGGGCTTCTGTAATCCGAATAAACTCCGTTACGCCACTGAAGGCATCCATTAGCGCATGTACTTTAATACCTCTTTTTTTTCGGACGCCATCCAGTCGGTTGCGGCTCACGCCCCGAAGGATTTCACTGAATAATTGAATCGTAGTACTATCTATTACTTTCAAATTACGGATACTCAATCCTTTTAACCGGCTGTCCGAGATAAAGCTATGGTACTGCCTGAGCAATCCGTAGTAAATGATTTCAAAAACCTGATAGTGGCGATTGCTGTTGGCATCGGATAAGGTACTGCGTGCTGGCGCTTTATCCAGGCCTAAATGGGAGAGCTTGCCTTTACAGCCCAATAACCCCTCACAAAGCTCCCGTAGCCCATTACAGTAGCTGAATACGCCAAAGGGCATATTTGCCAGGTGGACCCGGAACGACGGGGTTTTATAGTATCGGTTGGCCTTGTATTTACGGTTGGCAGCGTGAATCAGTTGCCCAGGGATAAGCTCCAAAATCTGAGAAAGTATCGGCTGTCCGGGAATTTTTCTAGTTTCACCTATTAGTGAAGTTTTGTTGTGGTAAACCAAACTTAATTAATCTGGGTGGTTCTTCGGAACTGCCTTTTTTTTTATCCCGGATTGGATTACTTTAGTCGGACAATAGTGATTTGAAATATATCTGAATTATCGTTAACCGCCTAGTAATACATCAGATAAACAGATACCCAATAGCATTGTAAATATTGAGTTTATAATTGTCAGCCCACTATTACCTGTAAGTTGTTAGTGGCGGGTCATTTTTGTTAGCTCTACTACTTTTCCTTTTGATTTTTTATCCATCTCTCCGCTTCAGAAGTGTACCAGTTTTTTGAAAAATTATGAGCATTAATAATATTCTTATAATACTTTAAGGCTTTGTCATTCGCCCCTTTACTACTAAAATAAGTTGCTAAATAGTAATTCGCATATGGATTATCCTTGTCTACTGTCAATAGTTTTATCGCTATTTTTTCAAGTTCTGTATCAAATTTTGTGAAACGCTCTTGTTCTTTAACCGAAGAAATCGCTTTTAGAAAACTTAGGTTATGTAACAGAGTTAAATCTGCATAACTTTCATAGTCAGGGAATAATCTGAATACTTTTTCCAAAATAGCCTTACTCATATCTCTTCGGCTGACGTCATACCTTGCCATAAAACTTTCAGCAATAGATTGTGCCAGCAATTTTCTATGATAAAATGATGAATTTTTTGAGTTAATACTGCTTTCTATGGTTTTCAGAGAAGTTGAAGTTTCAAAAAGAGGTTGATTGCTTAAATCTAATACATAGTTTTTCAGAAAACTTAAGGCAAATAATGAATAGGTAATGTCTCCATAAATCAATCGGGCCGGGTCGCTTATCAGGTTATTATTCGCAGCAATTATGAAGGTCAGGTCTTTACCTGGCACTTTGAGCAATAAGCTTGAGTAGCAATCGTATTGCCCATACCCCCAAATCAACTCATGATTTTGAAATTTTTGTGTAAAAACACCTTGGCCGTATGGCAGGTTATTTTTGAAAGGAGTAAATATCTTTTTCTTAGCATCTTCAGTCATTAAAGAATTATCGTCTATTGCTTTAGTAAACGTAGCCAAATCCTGTACTGTTGATGCGATACCAGCGGATGCAGAATACCCAAAGTCAATAACCCCATCTACGATTTCACCTTCATAGCTATAAGGCATTGCAATTTTCCTTCTTTCTTTCTGCACCTGTACACTGTCTTTTAAAAGAAACGTGTGTTTCAGTCCGAGCGACTGAATTATTTTCTCGTTTATTTCTTTTTCGAAAGAATTTCCAGAAGCTTTTTCAATCACATTTGTCAGCCAGCCAAAACGTCCACTATAATAAAACTGTTGCCCGATATCGCCTTGTGATGTATGAGATAAGACATGCTTAATCTTTATAGAATCTGAAATATTTTTATTAGAAATGTATTTGGTAATCGATTCCTCTAAACTCAATTTTTTTTCCTCAACCAATTTCATAATCAAAACCGCAGAAAATATCTTGGTCAAAGAGGCCATAGGGAAAATTATCAGCGAGTCATTTATATCCTTCGTTTTTAAATTCGCCAAGCCCAAATAATCTTCAAAAATTGTTTTATCACCCTTTTTTACAATAACAGAAATGGCAGGGATCTGAAAAAAAGCCTTCAGTTCAGTTAGTTCTCTTGCGAAAGTACTGTTCCTTGTCTGGGCCATTAACTGATTTGTTTTACAACTAAAAAAAATCAGGGAAAAAATAATAACAATAAAATTCTTAGACATTTGAATAACATTGGTTTTTAAGAGGTAGTCAACTTGACTTACCTCTATCGATTTGGGTTTTGCGAAGATGGGGAGGAATGGTCTATCCCTAGCTTGGCCGTAATTTATGTTGGTACAACTAATTTACTGAAACCGAGTCAGAAATCCTACTATTGAAGAGTCAGATTCTTTAACCCACCTTTTGAAAAGCCAATGTAGGCGTTAATAATTAAGCGTTCAGCAACGAATGTACCTCAGCATTTGGGATAGGTAGATATTTGACTACACTCCCCAGATAATTTCATCTGATACACTTGTATTGCCTGGCTCTATTCGTCTACCGAAACTAAAGCCGAGTAGCCAACAAAAAGTTGAGCATAAATTCGTCGCCCCACTTTTGCTAAGCCACCGTTAGCTGCAGTTATATACTTCTGGACAAATACAATTTAACAGAATCAGTAATTTTTTTAGACATGGGCAAAATTGATTTGTATTTTTCAACTTTGTGGTCATAGTATTCTTTTACAATTGTAAATATTATCAGTAGTACTCGAGATGTTGAGTATTTTTGTAATTCGCTTAAAACTAAACCATGAAATTGTTGCTTTTTTCTAATAAATCTGTAGGCCAATAAAGATGCGTATTGGTTGTGTGCAATATCACTAACTAAATTATTGTACAAACATAAGTATCCAGGAAATTCCCTAGGCCTTCGTTTAATGTTTATCTTAGCTATACCCATCGCCTTTTACTCATATGCGAATCATAGCTTTACTTTTTCTAATTACCCTGAGCAGTTGTTCATTGCAACGCAGCCTGTCAAAGAATGCCAGTAAAACATTACTGAACGATTCACTGCTTTCGCAGGCTCATATTGGTATTGCCCTCTATGATGCCGATGCCAACCGTTATATCTATACGCATCAGTCGGATAAATATTTTCTGCCAGCCAGTAATACTAAAATCTTTACCTGCTATGCTGCTATGAAATACCTGGGCGATAGTATTGCAGGAATACAATTTTTTCAAGACGCCGATCGGCCCGGCGCTCCCATCCTCCTTCGCTCCACCGCCGATCCTACCTTTCTTCATCCCGATTTTCCCCGTCAGCCGGTACGTGATTTTTTATTATTTGATACAAGCCGGCAATATCAATGGATCAATCCCGGTATAGCCACAACGGCATGGGGTAGCGGATGGTCATGGAACGATTACCAGCAAGACTATATGCCGGAAAGAAGCAGCTTCCCCTTATTGGGTAACCTGATCAGGTTGCGGTATAGCAATAACGATAAGCGCTTACGCTATCAGCCCGGTAATATATCCTTTCAATCAGTTGCGCAGCAACAGCATCAGCTACCCAATCTGCCATCAGATCAGTACCTGTTCAGGAGAGATGAGCGAAGTAATACTATTGTATATGAGTTGACTGCCAATGCACAGTTCAGATCAAAAGATATTCCTTTCATTACAGATCCCGTTTTTGTGCGCGATGCCTTGCGCAGCTCATTGCCAGGGCTTAAGCTGGATGTACAGACAACCCATCAGTCTATACCAGCCCCCACAAAATTCCGGACAATCTATACCCAACACACCGATTCACTACTCAAACCCATGATGCACCGGAGCGATAATTTTTTTGCAGAACAAACGCTGCTCATGGTGAGTCAGCAAAGATTAGGTGTTATGAATGATCGCTTACTCATCGATACCCTGCTGGCTTCAGATTTGAAAGCATTACCGCAACGCCCTAACTGGGTAGATGGCAGTGGATTGAGCCGCTATAATTTATTTACGCCCGAGTCGATTGTAGCCGTGCTTACAAAAATGCGGACTGAGTTTTCCTGGGAACGCATCCGAACTATTTTCCCTACCGGAGGTACAGGTACCATTGGCTCATTGTACCAGCACCTGAACGGAAAGATCTTCGCTAAAACGGGTACCCTTAGCGGACAAGTAGCACTCAGTGGCTACCTGATTACGAAGAAGGGGCATACCATTATTTTTTCCATACTGGTCAATAACCACATGACCACGGCGGCAGCCGTTCGAAAGGCAGTGGCGAACTTTCTGACAGCGGTTGCCGGTCGCTACTGATAATATCATATATTGCTGTTAAACCCGCATGTATGAGCCAGTTCACCAATGCTGTTATTGAGGTAAATGATTTGCCGAGAGCTGAGGAAGTTGTTTTGCAAAAAGTCCATCCTGCCTATCTCCGAACCCTTCAAATTACCTGGGGGATTATTTTCTTGCTTTTACTGGGTGTGCTGATCACCATCTATATTCTTGTGAAACCCTTGCATAATTTCTGGGCCATTGGTATTGGTCTTGGAGCGTACACGATTTTACTCTTGGTGACTACGTGGATTATACGTTTATCTTATCGTATCAAAGAATATGCTGTTCGTGAAAAAGATGTATTGTACAGAACGGGTTGGTTAATTCAACGATTTCATTTGGTGCCCTTTAACCGGATGCAGCATTGTGTAGTAGAGGCCGGACCTATTGACCGGAAATACGGACTTGCATCCATCAGCATTTATACAGCTGCTTCAGAAGGAAAGGATATTACCATTCATGGTCTGCCATTGGCAGATGCAGAAAAATTGAAAGAACTCATCATCTCACATATCCAACCCTTACAGCATGAGCCAGCAGTTTAGTAACCCGCAAAGGCAATCGCCCTATGCACTGGCCATCATCTTTTTTAAAGTGCTGAGAACGGTGATTACCCAGGTATGGCCTTTTGCACTGACCATTGTTTTTGGTAAGAAGGAAAAGATGGAGAACAGGTGGCTGTTTTTATTGATCGGGGTAACAGCATTGGTATTGATCCGCACTTTGCTCAATTATTTTTTCTTTCGTTTTTATGTGCAGGATGGTCAGTTCATTGTTAAGAAAGGGTTATTCAAAAAAGAACAGATCACCATACCCCTAACCCGTATACAAGCGGTTCACCTGGAGCAGAGTTTTTTACATACACTCAGTGGTACCTACAAGGTAGTGATGGATACCGCCGGAACAGATAAGGCAGAAGTAGAGATATATGCTTTGTCGGGCAGAGATGCTATGCTACTCAGAGAGTTGATTTTACAACAGGAGGCCAATGAACCCATTACAGCTAACCGTTACAATCAACTGAATGGCGAACTGGTGAGTGAATTGTCGTTTCGCGATCTGCTCAGACTAAGTCTTTCAGTGAACCACCTGGAAACCATGCTGTTGATTTTGGCATTCGTTTTTAGCCGATACCAGGATCTAAAACCACTCATGAGTAAAGTGAAGTTTCTGCATGATATGGAGTCCTATGGAGAGACCCTTACATTTACCTGGCGTTTGTTGGCAGTGCTGATGGTTGTGTCATTATTACTAACCATGGTGGTATCCGTATTCAGAACTGCACTAAAGTTTTATGGGTATCAGATCCGTAAGAACCGGCGAGGCTTTTATCTGCAATCAGGTCTTATTCAGGCCAAGCAAAAAATGGTGCCCTTCCGGAAGATTCAGATGATTCGCTGGCGAAGTAATTTTCTTCGCCGATATATTGGTTTATGGATCCTTAGTCTCAGGGCCGCAGGCGATCATGATGGGAAAGGTAAAATGGTAGTAGAAGTGCCTATAACAGCGCAGGAACAAATCACTGCTATTACTGCCTATTATCAGCCCGTACTTCCTTCACAAACTGGTATGGCCGCTATTGGTATGGATAAGTCTTACGCGTGGCGAAAGCTGCTATTGCTAACCTTACCCTTTGTACTCATAGCAGGTATTCCTCTCTATTTTTGGATAGGCTGGCATGCCGCCTGGATCTGCCTGTTATTCATTCATTCTTACATTGGTTCTCTTTTCTTTATCAGGAATTTCAGGTGCTGGGCTACAACACTGGGTTTGCAATACCAAAAGGGAATCTGGGGCAGACAGCAAGCCATTGTAAACTGGGAGCAGATACAGTTTATTACCATCCGGCAAACACTGTTTCAGCGAAAGCGGGGCCTGGCCAACCTGCAGGTACAAACCGCAGGCGGACAATTTGAATTACTGTATATCGATGAAGCGGAAGCACGGAAAATGATGAATTATGCCGCTTATCGGGTATCATCTTCGCAAAATAGCTGGATGTAGGGAATTGAAATCTTTTTCGTATCTTCATAGTGTCGTCTAGGCTTTTATTTCAACCCCTCCCCGAAATACAGCCTTACTTCTGTTTTTAGTAAACAGAAGCAGTTCACTATTTAAACATATTACACATGTCCACCTTCAAGTCCTGCAGGATCTATGTTTCTGCTATTCTTTTATGCTTACTTGTATCCCAACCTTTGTTGTCTCAAAACAGCTACTGGTCATCCAGCAGTAATTTGCCCGGCTTCAGTATGCCGAAGAAATTAATTCAGCAAAGCGGAAAAGGGATTTGGGGAGTAGGCAGTAACGGACTATTCTTTATCGATGATAAGGCTAAAAAAACAACGTATTATCGTAACGATGATAGTGGAAGAGTAGTTAAGGGGTTGTTTGATCTGGTGCTGGTGAAAGACAGTATTTACGCCATTAATCAGCGTGAGTTATATAAGTTAAGAAGCGATGGTAAGTTGCAGCGAGTACCCATCATGGACCAGGGCGAATATCCGCAAAACTGGTCTGGCATTTGGTCCGATGGAGAAAGAGCTACTGTTGCCAATACAATCTTTATTGCCCATATTATACCGGGTGTTCGTCCTACTAAATATTCAGGTATTTCCATTAACTCGGCCCGGGTTAACAGAAAAGATTATAAGCTCCGTACAGGAAGTTTTCTGATGGCAGATATTGGGATGGGTTGGTTGATGAATAGTCCCAATTATGAAGGATTGTATGTGTATGATAAAAAGCTGAAAAAGGAATTTAAAGTAGCAACAGATAATGCTGTGGATGCAGTATTGCAAAAAGGAAAGGGTTTATGGGTATTGGGTAACAGAGATCTTCATTTTTTCTCGCCCGACTCCATCAAGCCATTCAAACAAGCGATTCCATTGGATAAGGATACTACCCAGAAGCTGGTACTGGATGCAAAAGGCAATGTTTTTATATACACTTCCAAGCAAGTGTATTCAGTTGTACTCAATGATTTGATCTTAGCTGGTCAATCAAAGTCTTTTACCATTACACCTGTTACAACCAGAAAATCACTACCTGTAAAATTGTATGCCGGGCCCCTTTTGATGACAGGTGAGAACGACTATTATTACGCAGAAGTTACTGGTGTATATGCACAAAAAGGAACAACCAGTACCCACCTCATCAAGAACCTGGTTCCTGCTTCTACGATGACCAAATCGAATATATGGACGCCCGATGGTACCATTTATTCAGTGGGTTCCAGAGCCGATTGGGTACAGTATGATGGTAAACAGGATGTAAAAAAGATAGAAGGGATTGGTTATGGACAAGGCTTTTTTACCGATGGGAAAAAATTGTATTACACAAAGGGTAATGTAGTGTATGAGAAGGCTGCAAAAGGGGCAGATAAAAAGCTTTTTGAAGCACCCGTACCAGGTACAATGCTTGCTTATGCTACAAGTGAAGGAGATATTTACTGTTTGGCCAACGAAGGTATAGGCGTCTATAAAAAGGGGAATTTTTCTTTCACCGAGCGAAAGGAAATAAAAGGCTATCCGGGCAATGCCACGCATAGTATAGCCGTTAGCCCCAAAAATCAATTTTTCATTTTTGCATCACTACCCTATACCTATGATCCGGAAACCAAAACCTGCACACTTTCTATGAAGGTTGCCAGTGGTTACGCAATGATGTACACAACCTATTTCGATAAATCTGGTGGTGCGTATTCCATAGGTATTGGAGATGGCTTGTACTATGATGGTAAGGATTGGTTTGATTTGAAAAATACCATCAAAGTCAAGTTTGGCATTGATCCATATGGTTATGTTGGCTTATCGTCGCTGGCGGTTGATTATAAAGGTCGTTGCTGGTTAACAGCCACATTTAAAAATGAACAGCATTTACTATTGCTGGAAAATGGAAAAATTATTGATGATATCACTAAAAATCAGTTGCCTTTGCTCGAATCAACCGACCTGACACTTTATTGTAAGGATAAAGAATTGATGATATTGAGCCAAAGCAATGGTATTACATTGTACAAGCTCAATTAATACCAGAAGCTTATTTGCCAAACATCCTGTCCAGATAATCTTCCTTGAATTCAAGATAGGTAGGTGATCCTGTAGGGGTGAGGTTGGGTGTATTGCAGGCGAACAATTCTTCTATCAATACCAGCATTTCCTTTTGACTCAGGGATTGGCCTGCTTTGATGGCCTGTTGACGTGCCATGCACCGAACTAGTTTTTCACGCTTGCTAAATTTCACATCGTTGCTGAAATGTTTAAACTGTTCTATGAGCAGTTCAATGGCATGCTTTTCATTACCTGCTGTAATGTCGGCAGGAATCCCCTGGATTACGAAACTGTTATGGCCAAAAGGCTCTACATGATAGCCAATCGCCAGCAAATCGGGCAGGAGCTCATGGAGCAGGCTGGCATCGGCAGCAGGCAATTCAAGTGAAGTGGGGAACAGGCTTTTTTGGGTAGGCATTTGTTTGCCATGGGCCGCTACGCTGTATTTGTCGTACAGGATTCTTTCATGCGCCAGTTGCTGGTGTACCAACACAAAACCACTTTGTGTAGAAGCGATGATATAGGTATTATGCAGCTGCAGTAAAGGCGTGTCGGGTAATACCTGTAAGGCCTGGTTACGTGCTTTCATAAGGCCTGGAATGCCAACCACAGCATCATCTTCATTTTCCTGATGCTGAGGAACTGGGATAGCACGTGTCTGAGGATCATCACTCTTCTCAAAGAAAGAGCGCCAGTGTTTCAGCTCTCCTTTGTTTTCCTTCTCAATAAAATGTGCCTGGTTTTTCTGTGTGAATGTTTGGTATAAACTCGAAGACGCGGCAGCATCCTTTTTATCGGTCGTGAAGGGTTTATTCACGGCATCGAGTTGTTGTATGTCGGCATTGAGGGTGAAGTCGAGTGAGGGCGCAATGCTGAATTGTGCCAATGCATGTTTTACAGCGGCTTGTACAAATGCATAGATGATCTTCTCATCTTCAAACTTGATCTCCTGCTTGGTAGGGTGTACGTTAATATCGACCTGCGATGGATCTAGGTCAATGAATAATACATAACCCGGGAAACTATCTTTCGGGATCATTTCTTCAAAAGCCGTATTCACTGCATGATTGAGATAGGCGCTTTTGATGAAACGGTTGTTCACAAAGAAATATTGATCACCACGTGTTTTGCGGGCTGTTTCCGGTTTGCCAACAAAACCATAGATATTCATGTAGTCGGTTTTTTCGGCCACATTAACCAATTTGGCATTGTAATTATTGCCAAGTATTTGAACGATCCGCTGTTTGAGCGATCCCGTTTCCAGGTGAAATACTTCCTGTCCGTTACTGGTAAGTGAGAAAAAGATATCCGGAAAGGACATGGCCACACGAATGAATTCATCTACAATATGACGAAGTTCGGCGGCATTGCTCTTGAGAAAATTCCTGCGTGCGGGTATATTGAAGAAGAGGTTCTTCATGCTGATACTGGTACCAACAGGACAGGAGCAGGCTTCCTGGCGAATTACGCGGCTATTTTCGATTTCGATAAGGGTACCCAGTTCTTCAGTAGCTCTTCTGGTTCGCATTTCAACCTGCGAAACGGCAGCAACCGATGCCAGTGCTTCTCCCCTGAAACCCATGGTGCGAATGCGGAACAGGTCTTCAATCTGGCGGATTTTACTGGTGGCATGCCGTTCAAAAGCCATCCGCGCATCGGCATCACTCATTCCTTTCCCATTATCTACCACCTGAATCAGGGCCTTACCGGCATCGGCAATAATGAGCCTGATCTCGGTTGCCCCGGCATCGACCGCATTTTCCAGTAATTCCTTCACGGCACTGGCCGGACGTTGAATTACCTCACCTGCTGCGATCTGGTTGGCAATATTATCGGGTAGAAGTTGAATGATATCGTTCACGAACTGGTCTTTAGATAAGCCTGCAAAAATAGGAAAACGCCGCTTAGCGTTGAAGTTTTGTAAAGTTTTACAAACTTGCTTGCCAATAAGGGGGTAATTTTATGACCCTAAAATCATTGTATATGACCTTAAGTGCGGATATCAGTAAACTGGAGAGACATTTTGTACCCGAAGATTTTCAGATCACTACCTGGGAGCTGCTGGAGCCTTATTTCAGTGAATTGGCCAATCGGCCTCTCGAAAGCCGGGAAGCCCTGGAACAGTGGTTAAAGGATACCAGTGAACTGGAAGCCGTAGTGAGCGAAGATGCCTGCTGGCGTCAGATCCGCATGACCTGCGATACCACCAACCCAGCCCTGGAAGAGGCTTTCACCTATTTCTGCATGGAAATTCAGCCCCGTTTGCAACCCTATGCCGATCAGTTGAATAAAAAATTACTCAACTGCCCCTTTGTTCGGGAACTGGATCAACAGAAATATTTTACCTACCTACGGTCTGTTAAGAAGAATATCGATTTATTCCGCGAAGCCAATATACCCCTGCAGGCCGAATTGAGTGTGATGCAGCAGCAGTATGGGGCTATTGCCGGAAAGATGACGGTAGAAGTGAACGGACAGGAATACACCCTGCAACAGGCTGCTAAGTTCCTGGAGAGCCATGACAGGGGCCTGCGGGAAGAAGTGTACAGAAAAATCCAGGAGCGCCGTTTGCAGGACCAGGATGCCATGCATGAACTCTATTCGTCATTGATAGCCAAACGACACCAGGTAGCGCTGAATGCAGGGTTTGACAATTACCGCGACTATAAGTTTGTTGAACTGGGGCGTTTTGATTATACCAAAGAAGATTGTTTCCAGTTTCATGAAGCGGTGAAACTACATGTATTGCCCATCATTGAAAAAATCTATCAGCGTAAAAAAGAAAAACTCGGACTCGATACACTTCGTCCGTGGGATACAGAGGCAGAGCCAGATGGCATTAGCCCGCTGAAGCCTTTTACCAATGGAGAAGATCTCTATGAACGTTCTGTTGCCTGTTTTCAGGACCTGAATCCTTTCTTCGCCGATTGTTTGAAGAAGATGAAGGAACTAGGACATTTTGACCTCGAAAGCCGCAAAGGCAAAGCTCCGGGCGGGTATAATTGTCCGCTGGCTGAATCCGGTGCGCCATTCATTTTTATGAATGCTGCCGGACAAATGAGTGATGTGACTACGATGGTGCATGAGGGCGGACATGCGGTGCATTCCTTCCTGGCGCATGGACTGGAACTGAGCGCTTTCAAGGAATATCCTATGGAAATTGCTGAAGTAGCCAGTATGGCCATGGAATTGTTCAGCATGTACCATTGGGATGCATTCTTTGATCAGGAAGATGATTTGAGAAGAGCCAGGGAGCACCAGTTAGAACGTACCATCACTATTTTCCCCTGGATTGCTATCATTGATAAATTCCAACATTGGGTATATGAGCATCCTGCTCATACCGTACAGGAAAGAACAGAGAAGTGGATGGAGATATTGCAGGAATTTTCTACCCATAGCATTGATTATACCGGTCTTGATGCCTACCGCGCCATTGGCTGGCAAAGGCAGTTGCACCTTTTTGAAGTGCCTTTCTATTACATCGAATATGGCATAGCCCAATTAGGGGCGATCGGATTATGGATGCAGTATAGAAAGGATCCACAGCAGGCCATTCAACATTATATCAATGCCCTTTCACTGGGTGGTACCCGAACCTTACCTGAGTTGTATGCTGCTGCAGGACTCAAGTTCGATCTCTCTCCGGGCCATATCAAAACATTGATGGAATTCACTGCTGCGGAAATGGATAAGCTGTAGTTGTTGGGTTTATTCTTGTGAGATGGAATGCATGAGCGAATATCTATTTGCAACAGTCACTAATACTGAAAGGGATATTTCGCCAGAATAGAAAGAGCAAGATCCATGATGGAGAATGATCCTCTTTGTATTCTGTTACGCGTGGCTACCAGTTTAGCGCAGGGGCGTTTCTTTCTCTTTCGTAAAGGGCTGATGCGCTGGTTGTCTATCATTTGTGCTGCAGGTGATGATGAATGCATGGTATATGGATTTTGGTTGATAAACTTCCCAATTGCTTCCTGTAAAACCATGAACTGCCAGTAGTGAGGCAGATGCCAGCAAGGGATCAATAAGACCATGCTGGTACAGCTTTGTTCTGGCCACGGTATGGCCCATCAGGAAGATGCTGCGAAGCGGATAGAATCGCAGATAAGACCTGATGATATGGCAAATGGTGATCAGTATTTTTTCACGGTCGCCATTATTCGACAGGCTATGCATGCCATACCACTGCCGGTTTGCACACTGAAGGGTAATATCCAGTAACTGGTAAGATGTATCACCGATTTGTAAAGGCAATATGCTTACGATTACCGGCATTTCACCATGCAGGCCAATACTGTTAAACCTGAATTGAGCTGCATCCTGTTGCTCCTGGTAGCTGTATGAATAGGGTAACAATTGCATGCAGCAACATTACAACTATGTAAGACAGATCAGCACAGTCCTCACCGAATCACGTATTCTTTCGCCGTATTTACCGCAGGCATAATCAGCGTATTCTATACAAGAAGAGGCGATCATCATGATCGCCTCTTCTTGTATAGAATATTCATCAGTTGCACTATGAAGTCTTAGGTGGTTGCTGTTCGCCACTATTATCTTGTCGGGGCTGTCCTCCCTGGCGGGGTTGCTGTGGTCGGCTACCACCACCCGGACGTGGTTGATGAGGGCGTTGCTGTCTTGGCTGTTGCTGTTGCGGCGGACGATTATTTGGTTGTTGTGGTCCTCTTTG
>VFQP010001840.1_pt1 | contig 25964 bp, 19 predicted proteins | sample 3512351 | NCBI WGS metagenome assembly VFQP01 (sample SAMN10412372, study PRJNA504923) | tailings metagenome | isolation source: Relicate 1 Philex TSF1 revegetated site | place: Philippines: Tuba, Benguet | collected 2017-08-29
CATCATTCGTATCTTCATGCTCAATGACCATCCGGCGAATATGCCAGTAGAGCTTTTCCTGGTATTTCTGGATAATAGACGTGAAGGCACGCTCCTTAGTGGCTGGATCTCTGAACTGGTATAGTAATTCCTCATCCGTTGCTTGCATGCCAGGCTATTTTACTCTAAGATAATATCTACTGCCCGATTTTTGACATGGCACTGTAGAAAAGGTTTAGCAACACACAAACATTCGTTCTTCCCCCTCCCTGTTTATCCTCTCTTCATCCGCTTAAAAATGAGTAACTTCATGTAAGCAGTTGTATGTCGGCAAGTAAACACTATATCAACCAGTTCAGACTGAACGTAACAGACAAGTATACGATCTATAACAGTTTGTTTGCGGCATTGCCCTTTTCGGGTATTGCCAATGTGGGCGCTTTATTGCCTATTTTGTCACAAGCCTGTACAGATGGCTATGCAGCAGGAAAAAATCCGGTCGAAATCATTGACCAGTTTTTCCAGCAACATACACCCAACAGCAGCGAACAGGAACGAATGGATCGCTTATTCAAGTTCGTTCAGTACATTGAAAGACAGGTGGTACTTTTTGATGCCATTGAGGATGCTGCTTTTGGTCAGGTAAATAATCTGCAGGGGGCAGGTAGTTTGAAGGCCTTATTGAATGAAGCCGGGTTTACCGGTAAGGGACAAAACCTCCGTAATAAGCTTAAACGTTTTAAAGTAAGGGTAGTGCTTACAGCACACCCCACACAATTCTATCCGGGTAATGTATTGGGCATTATTCATGATATGGGTGAAGCAATTGCCAGGAATGACTTTCATACCATCAATGAATACATTCAGCAATTGGGTATCACCCCCTTTTTCAATAAAAAACAACCCACTCCTTATGATGAAGCCCTGAACCTGATGTGGTACCTGGAGAATGTGTTGTACCAGTCCATTGGCCATATTTACAATTTTATTGAAAGAGAAATTTTCGATGGTGAAGCCCCTTCCGGCAATCCTTTTATTGAGCTTGGGTTTTGGCCTGGCGGTGATCGTGATGGTAATCCTTTTGTGAATGCCGCCACCACCATCAAAGTAGCTGAAGCATTGCGTAGTGCCATCACCGTTTGTTATTATCGTGATATACGTAAACTAAAGCGCAGGCTCACTTTTTCTGGTGTAGACACCCTTATCCATGAATTAGAGGAAAAATTGTATGAGAATGTATTTCGTCCCGATAACCGAACGCATATTGGAAAAGAGGAATTACTGCTACAGCTTAATAAGATCAAAACAATAGTCAGCGAACAGCACCATTCTTTATTTATTCAACGACTCAATAGCCTGATCAACAAAGTACAGATCTTCGGAATGCATTTTGCCACACTTGATATCAGACAGGATAGTCGTACCCATACGCGGGTGTTACAGGCGATTGATGAACACATCAAGACAAGCAAAGGCCACGCATTACTGCCTGACGATTTCGATAGCATCAGCGACCAGGAAAAATTATTGGTGTTGAGTAGATTATCTGGCCAGGTTGATCCGGCACAATTTCCCGAAGGCATTGTACGCGATACCCTCGAAAGTATTTATGCCATACAAACCATTCAGCAAATGAATGGTGAAGCGGGCTGCCATCGCTATATCATTAGTAATTGTCAGAGTAGTGTTCATGTGATGGAAGTATACGCGTTGTTTCGTCTCTGCGGCTGGGATCAGGAGCTATTAACCTTAGATATCGTTCCCCTGTTCGAAACCATTGATGACCTCGAAAGGGCCGAAACCATCATGGATCAGTTATACACTCATGCTGCCTATACCGATCATCTTATCAAAAGAAATAAGCAGCAAACCATTATGCTCGGCTTTAGTGATGGCACCAAAGATGGGGGCTACCTGCAAGCCAACTGGAGTATTTATACGGCGAAAGAAAACCTAACAGCCATTTCCCGTAAATACAATGTAAAGGCCCGCTTCTTTGATGGCAGGGGCGGCCCTCCTTCACGCGGGGGCGGAAAAACACATAAGTTTTATGCTTCCATGGGTTCCAATATTGAGAATGAAGAGATCCAACTGACCATTCAGGGGCAAACCATCACTTCCAATTTTGGTACGATCCAATCTTCACAATATAACCTGGAACAATTGCTCAGTGCAGGCATCAGCAATGAGTTGTTTGCTGAAAACCGGATTCAATTATCGCAGCACGACCGTACACTGCTTGACGAGTTGGGTAAAGTAAGTCATGCTGCCTACCAGCAACTCAAACAACATCCGTTATTCCTCCCCTATCTGCAAAAGTTTAGTCCGCTGGACTATTACAGCAAGAGTAATATTGCCAGCAGGCCTGCCAAAAGAGGAGGTAGCAACCAGCTTCGCTTTGAAGATCTTCGCGCTATTCCTTTTGTAGGCAGTTGGAGCCAGCTAAAACAAAATGTTCCGGGTTTCTTTGGTGTAGGTACAGCCTTGCAGCACATGAAAGATCAGGGACATTGGGCTGATGTGAAAGCCATGTTTCGCAACCTGCTGTTCTTCCGTACACTTATTGACAATAGCATGATGAGCATGCTCAAATCTTTTTTCCCGTTAACAGCATTTATTAGTAAGGATCCCGACTTTAAGCCACTATGGGAGATGATCAGAAATGAGTTTGAGCTCACCCATGATCTTGTACTGGAACTGGCAGAAGCAGCTTCCCTGATGGAAGATGATTTGCCAGGTAAAGCCTCCATTCAAATGCGGGATCAGATTGTACTTCCCTTACTTACCATTCAGCAATATGCACTGCATCAGTTAAGAGATCAGCATCTGGATGCCACGATACATGGTATCTATGAGAAACTGATTACCAGAAGCATGTTTGGTATCATCAATGCGGGAAGAAATTCTGCCTGATCGGGTATCATTAGCCATCATCCTTCCATGACCAGAGATGTAAACAGGCATAGGTTCGGTATGGGCTCCATGCAGCAGATAGCTTGAGCATCCGCTCCTTCATTTTTTTCTTATCAGCAGGATTGATCCGATAGAGTTTACACATGGCCTGTTGTATACCCAAATCATCAACAGCAAACACATCTTCTCTACCCAAACTAAACATCAGCAACATTTCTACTGTCCATTTACCAACCCCCTTAATTTGTGTGAGCAGATCAATGATCTCCTCATTGCTCATTTTTTGCAGGCGTTTATCTGTTATTTTCTGATCGATACAGAATTGCGCCACAGCCTGAACATAGCTTACTTTGGCATTGCTCAGTCCTATACCCCGCAATGATTCGAAAGGGGTATCCAATACCTGTTGGGGTTTGGGCTCCTTCTTTCCATAGAGGGTCAGAAACCTTTCAAAAATTACCCTGGCAACTTTGGTGCTCAGTTGCTGGCTCATAATACTGGCCATTAAACGAACAGGGATATTCTTGCGAAGCGACAATTCATGTGTTTCTGTTCCAAGGATCGCACTTAGTTTTTTATCTTGCAGCAGTTGTTTACGATAGGTCATATGGAAAGATAAAAAAATAAACTGGCCCGCAAATAGTGACATGTAGCATATGGAAAGACAGATACAGCTAACAGCCGACGGATCGCATACCATTGCCATTAGTGGCATGGATATTACTTATCATAGTAAACATGGCGCTATTCAGGAAAGTGAACATGTATTCATTGCAGCGGGCTGGCAATATTGTATTGATCAGCAGGTAGCAGCTTCGGGGGCACCACTTTATATCCTTGAAATGGGATTAGGTACTGGGCTGAATGCCATACTTACTGCACGAGCGTCTTTGCAACAAAACATTTCGGTGGTTTATCATAGCCTGGAACAATTTCCGCTGCAACCAACGGAACTGGCAAACCTGAACCTTGGTGAACAGGTGGGGGAACCTGAGCTCTTTCAAGCATTACATACAGTACCATGGAATGAGCTGCTACCACTCCATGATTATTTCCATATCCATAAACATCATACCAGTTTACAAGATTTCAAGAGCAGCGAACTGTTCCATTGCATTTATTTCGACGCTTTTGCACCCAATGCCCAACCAGAGTTATGGACGGCATCGGTTTTCGAACAACTTTTTCAATTGTTGCATCACAATGGTATCCTGGTTACTTATTGCAGTAAGGGGTATGTCCGCCGTAACATGCAGGCAGCAGGTTTTACCGTTACCAAAATCCCAGGCCCGCCGGGTAAACGTGAAATGGTACGTGCCATTAAGCCTGCTGCATCGCTGACTTGATCTTACCCTATTGGCCATGATTCCCTTTGTAGTAATGGTACAGGATGCTGATAAAAAATGAGCTATCCTCCCCGGCAAATGCATAGCAGTAGTTGTATATTGGGGTATGAAAAATTTATTTGCTCTATTCTTACTACTATCGACCAGCCTGATAGCTCAAAACAAGGATGAAACCATCATCAGAAATATCCTCCATGAACAAACAAAATCATGGAATAAAGGAGATATTGATGCCTTTATGCATGGGTATTGGCCAAGTGATAGCCTTATGTTTATTGGCAAGAATGGCGTTACCTATGGGTATGATAAAACCCGAACTAATTACCACAAGAATTATCCTGATACGGCGGCCATGGGGAAGCTCGCCTTCCAGATTCTCGAAGTAAAACCCTTATCCGGAGATCATTACTTTGTATTGGGTAAGTGGATGCTTACAAGAAGTATTGGTAACCTGAGTGGCCATTATACCCTGATCTTCCGAAAGATTAAAGGACAGTGGCTCATTGTATCGGATCATAGTAGTTAGGCCACCATCGAAACAAAAGCCCTTCGGAGCATGAGTTTTCTGAAATACAAATGACCCAGGAAAACACCTACTACGGAAGACAGTATATCCAAATAATCGAAAGTGCGTCCAAAAATGGGTATGAGTTGCAGGAATTCATTGATAATGACCAACAGCAAACCAAATCCGCAAGTAATATATAAGTCGATCTCTGTTTCCAGTCTGAACAAGCGCTTAAAAAAGAGGCATGCACCAAACGGGAGCAAGAAGGAACCAATGAGATTAGGAGCTAATCCTACCAATGGTTGCATGGCAGGACTAATGTACACATAGGGTCTAATATATAATTTGATGATCCAAATGGCCAATACCCCAATAATGAGGATTCGCCATGATATTCTCTTCAAGGGCATCGATTAAGGGTTTACACATTGAAAGTAAGCAAATACCAACGTACTGCAATACGCCGATCTACTTATTTCAACGGATATGCAACCTGAAAAGTTACAACCACAGCATAAAAAGGGAATGCTTATTGTTCATTGAAATCAATCGGTTCACTCCATTTCCTGATTACATAGCGCAGGAAAAGGGTTAAACTAAGGAGGAAGAAAACATAATAAGCAATGTTTTTGAACCCTATTTTCCCTTCAAAAAAGGCAAGTCCATACATGATACCAGCTGTTGAGTTAACTGCGAGCCAGAGTAAACCCCATGAAAGAGTATTGACAATTCTGAGTAAATATTTGCGTACACCTGGTTCCACTATGCTTGAAGTTATAGGTATATGATTACAAATAATTCAGCCAATTGTTCCACAGTTTAGAGAAAACAGGTATTAATCCATGCTTTGGTTACTGGCTGCGGCCAATTTCAGCAAACGGTCGAATTGAGCTGGCGTGAGGTCATTATAGAAATAATACATGGGGTTAACGGGGTTTCCATAGCGGTGTACTTCATAGTGACAATGTGGTCCTGAACTCTTTCCGGTATTCCCTACATAGCCAATCACTTCGCCCCTCTTCACACGTTGTCCAACACGAGCCTTAATCCGGTACATATGTCCATACAGGGTTTCATAACTGTTACCATGATTAATGACCACCCTATTACCAAAACCTCCTGTATTGAATCCAGCATCCTTCACCACACCATCAGCTGTAGCATAAATAGGCGTGCCTTGTGGTGCCGTGAAGTCCATACCCATATGGGCTCTTCGATCTTTATAAATCGGATCAATCCGATAACCAAAACCGGAGGCAATCCTGGTGAGGTCCTTATTGCTAATAGGCTGAATAGCGGGAATTGATGCCAGTAACTGCTCCTTATTCTTCACCATTTTGGTGATAGCATCGAATGAACGATCCTGATAAGCCATTAACAGGGAAAGATCATTCAATTGCTGGGTCATTTGCTGCACCAGCTCATTCACCCCCATCGACTGGATCAATTGTACTTCCTTCCTCCTTTCCATATCACGGATACGGGCACTATCGGGTATGGGATCGGCCTCAAAGATGGAACGGTATACCCCATTATCCCTGTTAACCAGTTCATCCATTTGTAACTCTAACTGACGGGTACGCTCACGCAGGATGCTGTAATTCTGTCGGAGATCGTCGTTTTGCTGACGAAGCAGCTTTTCTTTGGGTGAATCGATGTACCGGAAGGCGATCGCGAAAATGATCATCCCTGTTACAATAGAGGCGGCTATGAAACCAAATAACTGCAATAACCTAACCCGAAGCGGGGTTTCCAGCTTCTCGTAGCGAAGGGTGTGGGTATTATAGTAATATTTGATCTTTTTCATATACTAATGGGCTGACAAACACACCGGCAGTTTCTGCCGCTTCATTTACTGCATGATCAGGGTCAATTCCTTACCTTTGATGCCTTTCAAAAGTGTTCAAAGATAGCTTCCCGGCATCTAAAATACAGTTTTAAAATTTACACGCAGATGATGACCAGCGCTGAAATCAGGAAAGAATTCCTGAATTTTTTTGCCTCCAAGCAACACCAGATCGTACCATCGGCACCCATTGTGGTGAAGAATGACCCTACGCTACTCTTTACCAATGCCGGTATGAACCAGTTCAAGGACTATTTCCTTGGCAACAGAAAGGCAGATCATGCGAGGGTTGCCGATACACAGAAATGCCTGCGTGTAAGCGGTAAACACAATGACCTGGAAGAAGTAGGTGTAGATACTTACCACCATACCATGTTCGAAATGCTGGGTAACTGGAGCTTTGGCGATCCGGCCAACCCCACAGCCGGCTATTTCAAAAAAGAAGCCATCGCCTGGAGCTGGGAATTATTAACGGAAGTATTCAAACTTGATAAGGATCGCTTATACGTGACCATTTTTGAAGGCGATGAGAAAGAAAATATTCCCCGCGACTCAGAAGCCTATGAAGAATGGAAGAAAGTAATTGCAGAAGACCGCATCCTGCTTGGTAATAAGAAAGATAATTTCTGGGAAATGGGCGATACCGGCCCTTGTGGCCCCTGCACAGAAATACATGTAGACTGCAGAACAGAGGAAGAAAGAAAATCGATAGATGGTAAAACCCTCGTTAACAATGACCATCCGCAGGTAATCGAGATCTGGAATAATGTATTCATCCAATTCAACCGCCTTAAGGATGGCAGCCTGGAACCACTACCCGCAAAACACGTTGATACTGGTATGGGCTTTGAGCGACTGGTTAGGGTATTGCAGGGCAAACAAAGTAATTATGATACCGATGTATTCACTGGTACCATTGCTGCTGTTGAAACAATCACCGGACAAAAATACACCGGAACAGATACCCGAAAAGATATTGCCTTCCGCGTATTGGCCGATCATATTCGGGCCATTTCATTTACCATTGCCGACGGACAATTACCCTCCAATACCGGTGCGGGTTATGTGATCAGAAGAATTCTGCGCAGAGCCGTTCGATATTACTATTCCTATCTCGACCATAAGCAGCCGCTTTTGTTCCAGTTGTTACCGGTAATAGCCAAACAATTTGCAGAAGTATTTCCCGAATTGCAACAACAACTCGATTTTGTGAGCAAAGTGATCAGGGAAGAAGAAGATGCTTTTCTGCGCACACTCGATAAGGGTTTAAAAAGAATAGACGATATCATCACTGCCAGTAAGGGAAATATTGAAGGCAAGGCAGCTTTTGAATTATTCGATACGTATGGCTTCCCCATTGATCTCACCCGTCTTATCGCACAGGAAAATAACCTACAGGTAGATGAGCAGGGTTTCGAAGCCGAAATGGAACAACAAAAGAAACGTAGTCGTGCTGCTACCGCTGTTGATACAGAAGACTGGATCGTACTAAGCCAGGAAAATAGCCAGGGCTTTATGGGCTATCAGCAACTGGAGCTCTCTACGCAGGTACTCAAATACAGAAAGGTAAAAGCAAAGGGCAAGGAATCATTCCAATTGATACTGGCAGCTACTCCTTTTTATGCTGAGAGTGGCGGACAGGTTGGTGATCAGGGGCAACTCATCTTTGGTGATGAAACCATACCCGTAACCGACACCAAAAAAGAAAATGACCTCATCATACACTTTACCGAAAGTTTACCCAAGGCCATTGATGGTAGCGTAACAGCTACGGTAAATGCTGGCAAACGTTTGGCCACTGCCATACACCACAGCGCCACCCACCTCTTACATGCGGCACTGAGAGAAGTTCTCGGTAACCATGTGGCACAAAAGGGTAGCCTGGTGAATGACCAGCAATTACGATTCGACTTCTCTCATTTTGCCAAAGTAACTGAGGAAGAAATCAATCGCATTGAAGCCATTGTGAATCAAAGGATCAGGGAAAATATTCCCGTCGTGATTAAAGAGATGAGCAAGGATGCTGCCATTGAACTGGGTGCCATGGCTTTGTTTGGAGAAAAATATGGAGATACCGTTAGAGTGGTAATCATTGACCCGAACTACTCCATTGAACTTTGTGGCGGAACACATGTGGGTGCTACCGGACAATTGGGCATCTTCAAAATAAGAAGTGAATCGGCAGTTGCGGCAGGTGTTAGAAGAATTGAAGCATTGAGCGGAGCAGCGGCAGAACAATACCTGAGCGATGCACTCCTACAACTGGCTGCTATACGCGATGCCCTGAAAAATCCAAAAGATATCATCAAGGCTGTTGAATCACTGCTCGCAGATAATACAGAACAACGTAAGAAAATTGAAAGCCTGGAGAATAAACAACTTCAGGTAAAAAGAGCGGAATTAACTAAGCAGGTTGAAACAGTCAATAACAAGCCCTTCATTGGCGCAATGATCGAAGCAGGTAATGTTGACCAGCTCAAAAAATTGTGTGTCGATCTCAGACCAGCCATACCAGGCGGTTTGGTTGTTCTTACCGCTACCATTGAAGGAAAAGCTGCAGTAGCCGTACTGATTGATGATGAACTGGCGAATAACAGTTCACTGGATGCTACCAAAATCATTAAGGAACAGGTAGCACCGCTGATTAAAGGAGGCGGGGGCGGACAAAAAACATTGGCTTCGGCAGGCGGACAAGATGCCAGCAACTTAGCACTGGTGATAGAAAAAGTAAAAACATTACTATAATCAAAAAAGACCCGCTGCCAACACAGCGGGTTATTTTTTATGATAGCGGCATTCACATCCAGCAGGTTATTGTATCGGTCATTTACCATGAACGATGCACAATTTGTTTATCAACTCAATAGCGATAGGCAGGTGTTAACTTACTTGCAGGAAGAACCTATGAAGGATATACAGGAAGCCACAACCAGACTACAAGAAAGTATATTACCTCAATACCAACAATATGGTTATGGCAGATGGGCGGTTCATCAAAAAGAGAGCCTGGCTTTTATGGGGTGGTGCGGACTTAAATACAGAATAGAACGTAATGAAACTGATCTTGGATACCGCTTTTTACCCGAGTATTGGGGAGCGGGTTATGCTACTGAGGCAGCTGCTGCCTGTATTCAACAGGGATTCGCTGTTCATGCACTAAAACGCATAACAGCAGTGGCTGCAGTGGGAAACAGAGCTTCTACAAAGATACTAAAAAAGATTGGCATGCAGTTTACAGGCTTTCAAACAATTGATAATCAGCTGGTTGAAAGCTTTGAAATCATTAACCATTTTTAACATTTCCGAATTAATTCGTAGTTGAACTTTTCCTTTATTTTGCTCTACTAAATGTTTCGTAATACAAACCTAATTACTATGAATAAGAAATGGATAACCGCATCACTGCTCTTCCTCAGCATGACCGCGATGGCACAAAAAGAGGAAAAAGAAACTGATAAGAAGGATAAGGAAATAAAAGAGGTTCGATCCAGAAAATTATCAATCATGATTGATGGCGATCGTGTTATGGTGAATGGAAAGAACATCAAGGATATGAGTCCGGAAGAATTGAAAGCCTTCGAAGACAGTAATACCATGATCTTTCCAAAAGGATCTGTATGGGCCTGGGGCGGCAAGTTGCCTGGCAATGCCGATAAGTCGGGCTTTTGGGCACCTGCAGAAATGGCTCCCCGAGCATTCCTGGGTGTATTAAGTGAGCCGAATGATAAAGGAGCAAAGATCACCTCTATTACAAAGGAAAGTGCTGCTGAAAAAGCGGGCTTGCAAAAAGATGATATTATCACCAAAGTGAATGACCAACTCATCAAAAACACTGAAGACCTGTTCGATGCCATAGGTGAACATAAACCCAATGAAAAAGTGACCATTACTTATTTGCGTGATGGCAAGGAAAATACTGTTTCAGCTACATTAGGTGAAACCAAAGAAGGTTTCAGTTTCAATACGGAAATGCTGAAAGGGCTTAAAGGATTGGAAGGGTTGGAAGGATTGAAAGGCTTAGAAGGATGGCAGGGTCTGAAGGGTTTACAAGGCCTTGAGGGATTAAAAGGCCTGGAAAGACTGGAAGAATTTCCAGGATTCAGAGATATGATAGCACCTAAACCCAGGCTGGGGCTTCAAATACAGGATATGGAAACCGGCAAAGGAGTAAAGGTATTGGAAGTGTATGATGATTCTCCGGCCGACAAAGCAGGTTTGAAAAAAGACGATATCATTGAAGGGGTAAATGGAAAATCGATCAAAAATGTGGATGAGTTACAAACAGCTATGCGAGCTATACAAGAAGGAGAAACAGTGAAAGCCAGTATCAACCGCAGCGGCAAGAGCCTGCAGGTAGACATCAAATTTCCTAAAAAACTGAAAACAGCCGATCTCTAAACGGGATTCTATCAACATATGATCATGCCATACCCACTCAGGTATGGCATTTTTTATTCCCCAGCCTCTTTTCTTCTACCGAATACATAAAAATTTGCCAAATAGGCCTTCCTTGGGCAAGGGAACAGTATTTTTGTAGGGATGTCTTTGTCCAACCAATATGAGGCAGTAATCGGGTTAGAAGTACATGCCCAATTACAGACCAATAGCAAGTTATTCTGTGGCGACGGAACCAGTTTTGGTAGTGCCCCCAATAGCCATGTGAGTCCGATTACCCTCGGACATCCCGGAACCCTTCCAAAAACCAATCGAACTGCCGTTGAATATGCCATTCGAATGGGGCTGGCCTGTGGCTGTACCATTGAGCAGGATAACTATTTTGCCAGAAAAAATTATTTCTACCCCGACCTGCCCAAGGGATACCAGATATCTCAGCATACTACGCCCATTTGCAAAGGCGGACAAGTATCTATTACGACCAGCACTGGTACCAGGGCCATACAGTTGAATCGTATTCATATGGAAGAAGATGCGGGCAAGAGCATCCATGACCTGGAAGATGACTATACCTGCATTGACCTGAACCGCGCCGGTACACCCCTCATTGAAATTGTTACTGAACCAGATATACATACAGCAGAAGAAGCCTGGCATTATGTTACCGAAATCCGCAAGCTGGTACAGTGGTTAGGGGTTTGTGACGGGAATATGGAAGAAGGTAGCCTACGCTGTGATGCCAATATTTCTGTTCGTCTGAAAGGAGAAACAAAATTGGGCACCAAGGTAGAGGTGAAGAACCTGAACTCCATCCGTAACGTAAAAAAAGCGATTGAATTTGAGATCGACAGGCTCATTCAACTGCTTGAAAACGGTGAAGAAGTAAAACAACAAACACGCAGTTTTAATGCTGCCAATGATACCACATTTGCCATCAGGGATAAGGAAGAAGCCAATGATTACCGCTATTTCCCCGATCCCGATCTGGCTCCGTTTCATTTAACCAATGCATTCATCGAGCGCATCAGTAGGCAATTACCAGAACTTCCCCAGGCTTTATCGGCCAGGATCATGGAACAATATGGGCTTACACAGTATGATGCCAGCCAATTATGTGAAACCAGGGAAACTGCCCGATTTTTCGAAACAACAGCGAGTTATACCCATCAATACAAATCCATTGCCAACTGGATGTTAGGTCCTGTTAAGCAACACCTGAATGAAACCGGATCAGATTATAGCAATACCTTACTGGCAGCCAGGCAATTGGCAGCACTGGTAGAACTGGTTCATTCAGGGAAAGTAAATTTCTCTGTTGCATCGGCTAAGCTATTGCCAGTGTACATGAACGGAGAGGAACAAGCACCTATTGATCTGGCTACCAGTTTAAATATTATTCAGGTAAGTGATGCCAATGAATTGGAAAACTGGGTAAACACGGTACTGGAACAGCTTCCGGAAAAAGTGGCAGAGTATAAGAAGGGTAAGAAGGGATTAATTGGTTTATTTATGGGAGAAGTAAAGAAGCTGAGCAAAGGGAAAGCAGATCCGAAGCTAACCACTGCACTACTCGAAGAAAAACTAAAATAAATATCTCCTGTTTAGTTAGAACAGGTTATCAAAACAAAGAACCATTCGTGTATGAAAAAACTCATCTATATCGCTGCCATTGCAGCCCTGGCGTCTGGTTGCCAGGAAAAAAAATTCGGTGCTTTTACCGTGAGCGGTAAGATTTTGAATACGCCTGCAAAAAAAGTATTCCTACAGGAAATACCTTTTGGAGGAGAGCAGCCGATAGTACTGGATTCAGGAACACTCAAAGACAATGGCACATTCGAGTTACGTGCTGTGGGTAAAGAAGAATCATTATACCGGGTTGTGGTAGAGAATGGCCCTGATTTTTTGGTAATCAATGATAGCAAGAGCATTAAGATAGATGCCGACCTCAACAATTATCGCAATTACAAGGTTGAAGGATCCGACGCAAGCAAAAGTTTGCATACCTTATTCGAAGACTTCCGAAAAAAAGACTCTGTCCTTTATGTAACTTTCATGACCCTCGACAGTTTGCAACAAACAACGGGTAATGATAGTTTGGTAGCCATCGAACGCAATCAAAGAGATGTGCAACTGGCCGACCTGAATAAACTCATCACAAACTTTGTGAAGGAGTCTCCCAGTCCGGCAGCCCGCTATTATGCACTGGGTATGGGTTCAAGAACCATGAAGCCGGAAGAAATCCAGGCATTGGTGAATGAATCGGCCAATAAGTTCAAAGAGCATGGCGGACTTGCTAAATTGAAGAGTTTGCTTACAGTGGCCAACCAACCCAAGGTTCCTGGAAATAGTTTGTTGAATAAGCCCGCTCCTGAATTTACCTTACCTGATACCCAAGGCAAGGAAATTGCACTCAGCAGCTTTAAAGGAAAATATGTACTCGTTGATTTCTGGGCAAGCTGGTGTGGCCCCTGCAGAAAGGAAAATCCTAATGTGGTAGCTGCCTACAATAAATTCAAGGAAAAAAACTTTACGATTCTAGGCGTTTCGCTTGACTCAGACAAAGAAGCATGGCTTAAAGCGATAAAAGATGATCAATTGAATTGGCAACAGGTGAGTGATTTGAAATATTGGGAAAGTGTTGTGGTACCCTTATATCAGATTGAAGGAATCCCCTTCAATGTATTGCTTGATCCAACAGGTAAAATCATTGCCAGTGATTTACGTGGCGCTGATCTGGAAAAGAAATTGGCTGAAGTGCTTCAATAAAGCATTCAACTACTAAAAAATAATGCCCGATGATTGCAATGACAAAACTGCTTCATCGGGCATTATTTTACATAACACAATTACATAAATAAAAGCCATGCTGAACAGGTCCAGCATGGCTTTCTTGATTGTATTCAATGAGGCAGAATTATTCTGCAGTCTCTTCTTCTTCTTCTGACTCCTCAGTGATTTCCAGTGTAACATCATTAGCCTTCAGAATGCCAAACCATTTCACCATTTTTTTCATATCGCTACCGTATACCCTGGCAAAATCCATATCTGGGTATACTTTCTCGAAATAGGCTTTGATAGCAGCAGCATCCTTATCGGAAGGCAGTTTTTCTGCACTTTTATCCATTGCCTGGAAAACCTCTACCAGGTTCACATTCTCACGAATAGTGTACACTTCAATACTTTCCAGATGTGAGAAATGATGTACACGGCTACTCACGAATTTCGTGGTCTTATCTTCCAAAGAACGTACGATGGCACCATCTGTTTTGCTGCCTACCAGCTCAAACAGGCCACTCATACCTGTAATAGAAATCAGTTTACTGTAATCCATAATCAACTTGGTTAGGGCGCAAAGTAAAGGAAAAAGATGCTTTTATTGCTGAAAAGGCATTTTTTAACCTGCTTTCAATCGGCAACCGGGTTTTATTGCCCGCCATCCAGTGCAGCAAGGGCATTGTTTAACCTTGCTTCCAGGGTATCATAATCGGTGTATCCCCTCGCTAAAAGATGAAACCTCTGATCATTCTCTTGCAGCAATACACAGGGATAGCCCGTTACCTGCAACTGTTTTACCAGGGCAAACTCATAATGAGCCCTTTCCTTATATGCTGCATCATGCAATCGTTGATAAAACTCGGTGGCATCAATCCCATACTTCTCCAATAAATGCCGGTACGCTTCATCATCTGTCAGGTCTCGCCCCTCAAAATGTAAAGCATATTGCAGATCGGCCGCAAAAAGCACTTGTTGTTCAGGGAAATTTTCCTTGAAAACACAAAGTGCAATAGCTGGTTTTTCTGAATTGGGAAACCAGTCGCTCTTATCGGGATTATTAATATGCCACAGATAATCCTCTCCAAAACGGATACCAGAATATTCCTCCACCGTTTTATAGGCTTTTTGGATAAAACCAGCCATGGTATCAATATGTACAGGCTCCTCAGGCAGGATCATACCTCCGGATAATACCTCGATCTGCAAGGTGGGGTGAGCTTGAGCAAGCTGCTTCATTACCGGACTAAAGCCATAACACCAGCCGCAATAAGCATCATAACAATAAAAAAGTACGGGTTTCATACCGCAAAGGTACGAATCGATACCAGTGTTCACATTAGAGGGTCTTTCTATTGCTACTTTTGTACCTTTGTAGTATAAATTATACGACCATGCCCGGATTTGAATTCTTTGGTGACGAGGAAAGAAAAGAAGTGAATGATGTACTGGAAACAGGCATCTTGATGCGATATGGCTTCGATGGCCCCCGTAAGGGTATCTGGAAGGCCCAGGAGCTCGAAAAAACGATTCAGGAAACCTTTGGCTGCAAATATGCGCAATTAACTTCCAGTGGTACTGCTGCCTTAACCACAGCCATGGCTGCGCTTGGTGTTGGATATGGTGATGAAGTGATTATGCCATCCTTCACTTTTGTAGCCAGTTTTGAGGCAGTATTGAGTGTAGGAGCCGTACCCGTACTGGTAGAAGTAGATGAAACCCTCACCCTTGATCCCGAAGCCGTAAAGCGCGCCATCACACCCCGCACAAAATGTGTGATGCCCGTTCACATGTGCGGCAGCATGGCCGATTTGGATGCACTGGCAACCATCTGCAAAGACCACCAACTCATTCTGCTCGAAGATGCCTGTCAGAGTATTGGCGGTACTTATAAGGGCAAAGCGCTAGGCACCATCGGACATGCCGGTACTTTCTCCTTCGACTTCGTGAAAACCATCACCTGTGGTGAAGGTGGGGTAGTAATGACCAATCTTGAAGATGTATATACCAAATCGGATGGTTATACCGATCATGGACATGATCACAAAGGAATTGACCGCGGTGCAGATCTGCATCCCTTTATTGGCTACAACTTTAGAATCAGTGAATTGCACGCTGCCGTTGGTTTGGCGCAGATCAGGAAATTACCCCTATTCCTAGAAATACAACGTAAAAACAATAAAGCCCTGAGAGCATACCTGGAAACTATTCCTGACATCCGTTTCAGAAAAGTTCCTGATGAAACTGGCGATAGCTGCTCTTTCCTGAGCTGGTTTTTGCCAACAGAAGAACTGACCCGCGCCGTGATCGCTGAAATGAAGGAACAAGGCATACTGGCAGGCAACTTTTACTGGTACGCCAATAACTGGCACTATATTGCCAAATGGGATCACCTGAAACAGGCCATAAGCTTACATCAACTCAACCCAGAGCAGGAAAAAGCACTGCTGCAACTCCAGCATACAGAGTTCCCGGCAAGTGATGCCATCATGAGCCGTTGTATTTCTACCAGCATCAGCCTGTTGTGGACCGAAGAGCAGATCAAAGAAAAGGGAGAAAAGATGGCGGCTGCGATCAAAAAAGTACTCGCTGCTTCAACCGCTGCTACAAAAGCCTGATAGCATAATTAACTTATTCAATAGGCCAATACCAGCCAGTTATTGCTTACGATAACTGGCTGGTATTGGCATCACCATTCGCTTACCTTCCAGTTTATCAGTATAGTCCAAACTACCTAATCGAAAACGAAGCGGCAGCTTAGTGGCCTTTTCGATCTTGATTTCCTGCTTACAAAAAAAGCCCAGCTGCTTTGTATAATAGTTCTCCGGAAGAATCCGCACGGGCTGAATACGCAAACTATCTTTATTTACCCTGGTTTCCCGGAACTGGGCATTGGCCGAAAGGCCCGCAATTAGGAATAAATTCACAAACAAACAAATTCGTTTCACCGCTTTCTTGCATTGTTTTGTACGTAAATTTACGCCGATTTGAGTGGAGGAAATGTTAATCCTGATCCTCCTTTCAAATATCTGCCTTACAGCAGTACAACATTAATGTATGTCGTTAAGCCAGTCATTACAACAAAAACTACTTCAAAAACTCTCTCCCCAGCAGATTCAACTGATGAAACTGCTGCAGGTACCTACTGCCAACCTGGAAGAGAGGATCAAAGAAGAGCTAGAAGAGAACCCAGCCCTGGAAATGGATGAAGAAGGGCATGCAGATGAATTTGGCGATGAAATGAAAGATGAGTTCGACTCTATAGGCGACGATGATATGGAAATGGATGGCAGTGCAGAGGATTATGAGAACGTAGATATCAGCGACTATGTCATGGACGATGATGGCGAGATTGCCGACTACAAACTACGTGACGATAACTACCCCGAAATGGATGATCAGAAAGTGATTCCCATACGGGTAGAGACAAGCTTCCATGAGCTGGTATTGAATCAGCTAGGTATGCTTGAGCTGAATGAACGCGATTTCAAGATCGCCGAACAAATTGTAGGCAGCCTCGATGATGATGGCTACCTGCGAAGAGAACTCAGCTCCATTGCCGACGACCTCGCTTTCCGACAAGGTATTGCTGCCGAAGAACCGGAAATCGAAGGGATCATCCATCAAATCCAGCAATTTGACCCACCAGGCGTTTGCGCCAGAGATCTTAAAGAATGTTTACTACTTCAGCTCAAAAGAAAACTTTCCGAAGGTGCTGGTGTGGAAATGGCTATTCAGGTTCTCTCCAAATACTTCGATGAGTTCACCAAAAAACACTACGAGAAAATACAACGTGGTTTAAACCTCAATGATGATGAAATTCGGGATGTGATCAATCAAATCATCAAACTGAATCCAAAACCAGGAGGTAATATCGGTGAAATCAATAAGGCTGAAAGTTATATCGTTCCCGACTTCTTCATCATCAACAATAATGGCAAACTCGAGCTAACCCTCAATGCCAAGAATGCACCCGACCTCCGGATTAGCGAAGGATATAAGGATATGCTGAAAGATTATGAGAAGGGGAGCAAGAAAGACAAACGCCAGAAAGAAGCCGTTCTCTTTATCAAACAAAAAATTGATGCTGCCAAGTGGTTCATTGATATGATCAAGCAAAGACAGGATACCCTCATCGGTACCATGAGTTCGATCATGAAATACCAGCAGGAGTTTTTCCTTACAGGTGATGAAACCACCCTTCGCCCCATGATCCTGAAGGATATTGCAGAAATGACAGGACTTGATATCTCTACCGTTAGCCGTGTTGCCAACAGTAAATTCGTTCAAACTGAATTTGGTACTTATCGGTTGAAATTTTTCTTCAGCGAATCATTGAGCACAGAAAGCGGTGAAGAAGTGAGTACCAGAGAAGTGAAGAAAATTCTCAGCGATATCATTGTGGCAGAAGATAAACGCAAACCCCTGAGCGATGAAGTATTGACTGAAATGCTACAGGAAAAGGGGTATAATATCGCAAGAAGAACTGTTGCGAAATACAGAGAACAACTCAACATTCCCGTAGCCAGACTCCGAAAGGAACTTTAACCATGATGGAAAGCACTACACTACCCAGCAACCAGGAAACAACCACCCAACCCCTAATAGTAAGGTGGTTGGCCAAATTCCTGTCTTATGTGTTTCATCCCTTATTCATTCCCACCTATATTTTCATCATACTCATGTGGCAAATGCCGTTTGAGTTTGCCGGCATTACGATCTGGCAATTGAAAATGCGTTTATTTGGATTATTCTGGGTAACGGCCTTCTTTCCAGCATTTGCCGTATTCCTTTTATGGAAGCTCAAATTTGTTGAGAACATTTTCCTGCGTTCACAGAAAGAAAGAATCATTCCCTATGTAATCACTATGTTCTTTTATTGGTGGATGTTTTACCTGAGCAGAAATTTTACCGATCAGCCCGCAGTACTCAAGTTCTTCTATATGGGCATATTTATTGCCAGCGCCATAGGTTTAGTCATCAATAACTATTTCAAGATCAGTTTACATGGCATGGGAGTTGGTGGGGCTTTGGCTGCCGTAATATTATTTTCCTTTCATTATCAGCTACCCATGGGGCTCATCATTGCAGCCACAACATTAATTACTGGTCTGGTTTGCACCAGCCGGCTCATAGCCAGCGATCACAGCAGCAGAGATGTATACACCGGTCTTATTGTAGGTGCTGCTTGTCAGTTGGGCGCTTATTACTTCATCATGTAACCAATGATTGACTCCGATTAAAAACGGGTACAACGCACTTTATCCAGCATCGAATTCCTGATTTTGGTGAATCCTCTATATGATAGGGTTAACTCCAAACCTCCCCTCCAATTGGATACGACCTTCAATTTGGAGATATTTACATCGTAGCTTACACCAACGCTGAAATGATTCATATCCATTTTTACTACCGGGATCAAGGCATCGCCCGCACGCATAAAACTTCCAAAATAAAAGATATCAGGATCGCCATCATCATACTCCCGCATATTGACGCCATAAAGTACACCGCCTAATACCTGGCGGCTACCATTCTGCGAAAAATAATCTGCAAAAGCAAATAAATGCCCACGCTCACCCGAAGGTGCATGTAAGCCCATATTCACCGATATCCTGGGAGACAGAAAACCGGATACCGAACCTGTTGTGGAGCGAATCATGGGATTGGTCAGGTGATTCATACCTACTGCCAGATAGAATCTTGTTTTATCATTAAATGAAGTGTTGTAAGAAAGCCCCGCTCCCATATCCCAATACGAATATCCTGTTGCCTTAATAGGCTGCATACTACCACCCTGCTGTACACCACCATTCCTGAATTGATCGCCGAATTTCAATTGTGTGGGATCAAACTGACTAAATACAGGACCTCCCATGAAGGCGGCCGACAAATAACTATCCTTTTCGTCACTCAATGATTTATGATAACTGATGGTAGGTAATAGATGTGTGCGCTTCAATCGAATATCACCTGCTCCATCCTGACTCATCTGTGCCCCAATTGTAATCAGATCATTCCTTTCACCAACAGGTAACTTATGCTCAATACTAAAGGCCGTTGTACGGAAGGGGGTGGTCACAGAAGCCCATTGATCACGATGCACAAGTGATACTCGTATATCACCCGTAAAAATTCCTGCCAATGCTGGATTGCGAAGCAGTGGCTGCTCATAAAATTGGGAGAAGGTAAAATCCTGGCTACCTGCCTGCAGGTAACTCATACTGATCACACAGATAGCTAATGATCGGAACAGGATAGTGTAAAGTTGTTTCATTTTATGATAGCAGTATTTCCTTTAAAAATGGAGGGTAGCCCTTTCTCACAAATCACTTCGCATACATATACGTAAACATCCGGACTGGCATCTTTACCCCTTACTTTTCCATCCCAGCCATAGGCGGGATCACCCGGACTAAAATTGGTTTTCTCAAATACCGTTTCTCCCCAGCGATTGAAAACCCTGAAACTCTTGATCAGTCGGATACCCGTACCCTGTACCACCAGTTTATCATTCACCCCATCGCCATCGGGTGTAAAAGCATTCGGAACAAATACCTGAGTAGCAGGACAGAAAGTTTTGATACAAACCGTATCCGAACTCACACAGCCATATTGGTTAATCACTGTACAGGTAATGCAGGCATCATTCGATAATTTAACCTGCGGCTCTGGGCAGGTAGGACAAAGAATGGCCGGAGAACCACTCCAACGCCAGCTGCGAATATCATTGGTGGCACTGGCTACTCTTAGCTGATAAGGGGCACCGCTCATGATGACAGTATCCCTACCCAGATTGATAGATGTTGGCCTACCAACCACTACCCGAATGGAAGCCGTATCTGTAAAACAGTTATACGCATCCTTACCAATAACCTTGTAGGTAGTTGTTTCAGCCGGACGAACAGAAACAGATGAGGCAGATTGAGTACCCGTTAGGCCATTGGCCGGAAGCCAGCTATAGGAAGCCGCACCCGTTGCCCGCAGTACAGTCGATTCGCCGGCACAAAGTGTATCAGCCACAGAGGTTAACATACGTAAAGGATTAATTACCCGAATACTGGTTTGTTTCACCTCGGTACAACCATACTGGTTATAACCAATTACTTCATAGGAAGAGGTAAGAACAGGCTTGATTGTAAACTCTGTACAATTATCACAAACAATTTTATTAGCAGCATCCTTCCAGGTATAACGCAGTGCACCATCGGCTTTCAAAGTAATCTCCTCTCCCCTGCATACAATTTGTTGTGCAGGTACATTGATCTTAGGTAAAGGATGAATAGCAATTTCCTTATAAACAGAATCAAAGCATTGATTAACAGTTGCAACAACCAGCTTTACAGAATATTTTCCTTCTGTCAGGAATGCAGTATTGACAATAGAATCACCTGTATTGATACCATTGCTGATATTCCAGATTCGTAAAGCAACGGAATCAATTGATTTAACTGCCGACCTCAATTCTAATAACTCTGAACGACAGGCTTCTGCCATCGCAGTAATGGTAGCTTCCGGATATTGGAATACCTGTACATCAAATGTTGCTCGGGAACTTGCTGTACAACCAGTATTACTTTCTACCGTTAAACTGGTTTCTTGTCTGCCACCTTCGCCAAAGGATAAAGTATGCGTTCTGCGTTGATTAATATCACGACCCGGGGTTGACCATCTCCAGGCACGAATACCTGAATAGGCTGTACTGGAATCTGTAAACTGATACACACTCTTTCCACATTCAAAATTGGCCGTTAAGCCAAATTTTGCAACAATCTGATCAACACGAATCGAATCGGTGAGTTGAAGCGGTATGATACAACCATTGGCTTTGATCAACTCTACCCTTGGCTTATATATACCAGCTGCTTTATACTGATAGGCTAATTGCATATCTGATGTTACCAAAACAGTACCATCACCCATAAACCACCTGATAGAATCAGTTACAGACGGAAAATCATCCTGTAAATTAACCCTGAGCTTAGCCTCGTCTTCGATACAAATAGTTGATGCTTGAATCGATACTGTTCCTTTTGGTGCATTCACTACTACCTCAACTGTATCCCTGAAAATACAGCCACCTGCATTGGTAGCAGTCATCCTAACAGCATAACGACCATTGGCTGAATAAACCTGACTAGCCGTATCACCCTGAGATGATTGTCCGTTACCCCAATTCCACACTACATTTACAGCAGGCAAACTTTTATTGATCACCTGTACCTGAAATGGCAAACAAATGCCCAGTGTATCTACCGTGTAAAGATGACCGGCTTTTTCCGGCACAATCAATACCTGAGCAGCCATGGTATCTGCGCAAGTAAACCCATTTACATAAGCTTGTGAAGCAATCAGCTGCACTGCTTGCCTTCCAGCAATCGTTCCAATAAATACCGGATCTTTGAGACTAACAACACTACGTGATGATCCAAAAGTCCATTGGTAGCTCGTAGCAAATAAGCTTTGATTAATCATCCGAATCGAATCACCCAGGCAATAATCAGGCTGATTAGTTATAAACCTGGCTTTTACAGCAGGATATACCTGCACCACTCTAACCAATACCTTTTCTGAACAATCATTATATGCCTTTAGTGTGATCTGGTATGTACCTGGCTGTGTATAGTGATGCACCACCGAAGCTCCTTCAGACAACTGTACCGGTGCAGATCCATCTCCAAAATCCAGCATAGTCCTGCCTGCACCAGTGGTTGTATTCAGAAAGCGAATAGTACCCTCACCACAAAGCGCAGTATCACTCAACTGTAATCCAGTAATGATTTGATCAGGTTTAATACGAATTATTGTTGCTGCCGAATCTATTCCGCAAACATTAGAAGCATACAATATCACTTTTGCATCCTTCAATATATTACTGGTATACAGTGTTTGTATGTTTACTGGTTGCTGTGTCACTGTATCCTTACCATTACCCAACATCCAATTGAATAAGGCTGCTGTAGCGACCGACTCATTACGGAACGTAACGGTAAAGGGAGAACATCCGGTGTCTGGCAATGCTGTAAATGCTGCAGAAGGTTTTGCCCTTACCACTACTACTCTATTGGTAGAAAAAGAGCCACAATAAGTTGAACTTGCCCTTACTGTTATAGCGTAGCTTGTATCTAATCCTGTTACAGATCTTTGCAGAATACTAAGACCAGGTTCTTTAGCAGAAGATACCAATACCTGATCAATATACCATTGGTACTGATAGTCATTTACTGATGGCGTTTGGTTGGTGATCAGCACCTGCATTGGGCCACAGCCCAATGTATCACTAAGGCCAATAACAGGTGCTACTGGCTGTTCTGCACGAATAGTGGTAGTTGCGCTGGCATCATTACAACCATACAAGCTCTTCACATTAAGGGTAATCACAGCTTGCCCTTCGCCTATTCCCATTCTATATCCAGGGAAAAGAATACCAGTTCCGATACTATTACCGTTTACCAGCCATTCATACGTACTGTTATTGGCTGGAAATGCTGTTGCTTTGATATTATCATTCTTTAATTCAAATGGTGCACAAGCCACTGCCTGGGCTACGGTAATCGCCGCAATAGCATGTTCACGAACAGTTATATTGAACGTAGCAGAGGTACTGGCCTGTAAGCCACTGCACAAAGCTGTTGTTACCACACGCCTGATCTGCAGATCTCTGTTTACGCCAGTAACTGTAAGATCTTTAGCCTGCGTATTCTGGATAGTAGTCCAGGTAGCACCATGATCAACACTTTGCTCCCAGGTATAGCTATACACACCATCACCACCGGTTGGCAAACTTCCTTGTATGGTAATTGTACCATTCATACATACTTCAGCGGGTGCGCTAATTATATTATTGGCAATCGGTGACTGAACGGTAACCTGTATGGTCGCCCCGATACTGGTACAGATACCTGAAGTAACAACCCGTCGGAAACGCATACTTGCCGTTGGCACCAAACGAAGTATTGATTGTGTAGCAGCAGGTATGGGCTCCCACTGCTGTGCACTATTCAGCCACTCCCACTGATACTGATAAGCACCATTACCTCCTGTAGCCGGCGAAGCAGGAATGATTAATTCTTGTCCTGTACATAATGTATAATCTGTACCGGGAAGGATTTGCTGAATCACGGGTATTACCTGCACAGTTGCTGCTGTAGTATTTGCAGCAGCACATGTTCCACTTTTCACGGTTACGCGATATTGTGTGCTCACCGTGAGATTATTGAATGAATAAGTAGTGGCAGTATGGCCTGCAATGATCTGCCAGTTTTGACCTGCATTCACTGAGTACTCCCATAACAGTACAGTTCCCTGTTGTCCTTGCAGGGTTAGCAGTCCACTATTACCACTCGCACATACCGTTACTGATCCCGCAATGGTACCGGCCTGTGTAGGCTGATCAATACTAATTGTAGCGATATCACTATAAGCAACACCACACACACCATTTTGAACCAATGCCCTGTACCATGTTTCCTGAACCAAATTCTGATAGTTCAGCTGTGATGTTTGATGCACAACAGGTAACCAGTTTACACCAGCATCTACGGAATATTCCCATCCAATAATCGATCCCCGATGACCCGACAAGCTAATCGTTCCATTATTAATCCCCGAACAAACCGTTTGTGTTCCTGTCAATTGTCCGCCAATCGAAGCTTCATTTACCACTACTTCTACTACAGGCGTATAGGCGGGTGCACATACCCCATTTTGAACCAATACCCTGTATCCGGTAGTAGTACTCAACTGCTGATAGTTCAATGAGGGTTGAGTATTCGTGATGGTATGCCAGCTAACGCCATGATCCTCGGTGTACTCCCACTGAATAACACGACCTCTTTCTCCCGCCAGTAGTAATGTTCCGTTATTACCGGAAGCGCAAACGGTAGCTCCGCCTCCAATAGTTCCTGGAATCGTTACAGGATTTACTTCAACAGTAACTGCAGAAGAAGCTTCAGCAGCACAAGTACCATTTTGTACCCATACCCGATAGCTTGTGGTTTGTGTTAGCGTATTGAATACATAATTAGCTGAGCTAACCGAAAGCTGTTGCCAGCTGGCACCAGCATTCAGCGAATATTCCCAATGAGTGATGGAGCCCGTATATGCTGTTAAAGCAAGTTGTCCCTGGTTCGCATCAGCGCAAACCACAGCATTACCAGTTAAGGTGCCGGCTGCACTGGGCGCATCAACTTTTATTTCAACAGGTAAACCAGCCTGTGCGGCACAAATACCATTCGCCACCACAACTCTGTATAATGTTGTTGTTTGAAGATTTGTATACGTGAATTGTGTTGCAGTTTGTGCAATCGGATCCCAGGTATTGCCCTGATCAGACGAGCGCTCCCATCTTACTACGTTACCTAGTTGGCCTGATAAAGTAACCGTTCCCGTATTTGATGTAGCACAAACCGTAGCCGATCCCGCTAATGTACCAGGATTTGGTGCTGCATCAACCTTAATCGTCACTTCATCCAATGAGGTACTACATGCTGCATTCGTAATCGTCCACCTGAATACATAACTACCAGCCACCAATCCACTAACCGTAGTACCAGCATCACCAGCATTAGCAATCGTTGCAGCCGATGGACCGGAAACCATTGTCCAGACGCCTGCTCCGGAAACCGGTGTATTACCTGATAGCTGTGCATTGGTTACATTACAAAGTGTTTGATCCGTACCGGCCTGAGCAATTGTAACTGCAGGCAATACGGTCACCGTTACAGTATTGCTATATGCGCCATTACATACGCCATTTTTTACTAAGGCCCGGTATTGGGTAGTAGTAGGCAGATCCTGATAATTGATACTCAACCGACCTCCCGTTCCGGATAATACCTGCCAGCTAGTACCATGATCCTGAGAATATTCATAGTGTACAATTGTACCCACCTGACCACTCAAACTGATGGTACCACTATTGGAGGTAGCACATACTGTTGCTGTACCACTTAACATACCGGCTACTGTTGGAGGAATAACAGTCATATTCACTTCATCCGATGAAGCACTACAGACTGCATTTGAGATCGTCCACCTGAATACATAACTGCCAGCCACCAATCCGCTAACTGTAGTACCAGCATCACCAGCATTAGCAATCGTTGCAGCCGATGGACCGGAAACCATTGTCCAGACGCCTGCTCCGGAAACCGGTGTATTACCTGATAGCTGTGCATTGGTTACATTACAAAGTGTTTGATCC
>VFQP010001841.1_pt1 | contig 25961 bp, 43 predicted proteins | sample 3512351 | NCBI WGS metagenome assembly VFQP01 (sample SAMN10412372, study PRJNA504923) | tailings metagenome | isolation source: Relicate 1 Philex TSF1 revegetated site | place: Philippines: Tuba, Benguet | collected 2017-08-29
TGTGTGTGTGTGTGTGTGTGTGTGTGTGTGTGTGTGTGTGTGTGTGTGTGTGTGTAAATGAATGAATGTGTGTGAAAATGAACGTGCATACACAAATATGCATACACAAATGTGTATACAAATGCATGTACACAAACGTATGAATACGAATACGCACAATAACACCCAATATGTACCTGCATATGTGTCAACACCTGCATGCCTGCCACCCCCGACAAACACCACCACCCAAACACTGCTGTTGCTGCTGTAATCGCAACCATAGCCCGTTTTGTATACTTGCCAAAGTAAAACAGCATGCCAATGAGAAAAATATCTTGAATTAGGCAACTCACCACATCCCCATACGTGCTAAACATGTACCCTGCGCGCCAATTGTACGCAGTGGTGATAAAGTAGACAAACGTCTCACACAAGATGCTCGTCATGGACAAGCCATCCACGCTGCGTGCTTGGTAACATCGGATGATTTGGGGGAGGCTGCGGACGAGGGAGCCTGCAATGACCATGTATCCAATGATCTCTGCTGCAAGGCGCTCCCATACAATGGGGGTGCCCGACACCGGTGGTGCTGTCACAGCAGCTGCTGATGGTGTGGTGGTGGTGGTGCGGCTGGTGTGCGGGGCACGCTGTCGAGGGCGGGACTGGAGTGGGGATATTCTAGCGGGTCTGCTGCTGAAGCATGTGTGCCATGTGGCGAGGGATGGCAAGGTTGTGCCAATCCCACTGCACAGAATTGGCTTGTTTGAGCAACTCGAAATGGTTGTGATGCCGTTGGTTATGGGACTTGCGTGGCTCAACATCGTTCCACGAGAGAACTCCCTCCTGATGATGATCTGCACCCTTTCTGTGTTGCAACACAGACTGCACCCTCGTTGTTTGATTGTTTGTTACTCACTGTACAACACAAGATGGTCAATTCTTTTCAGTGGTCAAAGGCTGTTCTAGTGTGGCAACAAAAACGGGACACGTCAACAAAAACACACACACACACACAGTTGAAAACTGGCTTGGACACATTGATACTGTGCATACAAGGCATCTCCACTCTCAATTGCCATTGGGGGGAAATGGAGCGCCGTATGGTGGAAAGGGAAATGGCGCGGCGCCAGGGGGCAGCATTTGTGGGGGAAAGGCGGCAAAATCCATGTGACTGTGCATCTGCTGCAGCTGCATTGCCTTGGACACCAGGTCGAGTGCAGCATTGTCCTGTATTGTTGAGGATGTACTGTTTTTTGTACAGCTTGTGTGTCAACATACAATACCGGCTGGTGTACATATATGCTGTCCACCTGCACCCAGCAGACCTACAGCACCCTCACACACGCGCCGCTCTTGCATGCACCCACATGCACCTCCCCTCATACCGCTGCTGTAAGTTGACGTGAGCGGTTGACATTCATGATGTGTTCATACACCGTGTGTGGGTTGACAGGCACGCCATTGCACAGCAACACCCCCACCGGTGTAAGCTGCAAGCGCATGTTGTCCGGGGGCGGCACCCCACCACCAAACATGCCTGGTGGTGGTTCCACAAAGTGTTGGTGATGGGAGGGTGCATCCCTTGAGCTCCCAGAGCCCCTCGAGCCCATTTTTGATGCCACACCCTTGGCACGTTCCATGGTGCCCCCCATGGACCCCACAGGATCATGGTTGTCAGGAAACACACCCCTGGAGAATACTTGTAATCGTTTGCTGTATGTGGTGTGGGTTGTGTGGTGTGTGGGTGGGGCGTTATTGTCGAGAGATTGTTGTTGAGGGATGTTGAGAGTTTATTGAGGGATGTTGAGCATGTTTGAGAGATGTAACGACACCATGTGCACCCATCCAATATAATCATCAATACCATCACCCCCACCATCATACCGCTGTACATCAGGCAGGATCCATGCAATCAATTGTATATCCTGAGCAGTAATGACATAACTCCCATTAGACCCAGGCGAATGCACACCCTTGCAAAACGCCCGACATGGCAGTGATGGGGGTGGTAGGCCGTGTTCTGCTGCTTTTGCTGCACTATCCTTAAACCAACGGTCAACAACATTGGATGCTGATGTTTTGGTGTCCAACCCAATAGCCTGTGTGTGGTGGATGATGATGGTGGTGTGTGGTGTGGATGATGATGATGTGTGGTGTGCATGATGATGATGATGATGTGGTGGTGGTGGAATGCACCAGTATGCAGAACAATCACCATGCCCCCCCCCTACTCTACCTTGACCACTTCTGCTGCAACCAAGTAGCGCTGCTCATCATGATCACGGGAGCGTGCGTAAATACGCCGCCGCCGCAACACAGGCAACTTATTGACAGACGCAAGGTTGATCTGTTCATCCACAAGCATCATCAGTGGCGTTGCAGCTGTGTTGATGCAATGGGCAGCAGCAACAGAGGGGTTGACTTCTCGAGGGATTTCTTTGGGCACAAAACCCGGATTGGTTGGGATGCGTCGACGTTTGGCTGGCAGGGGTTGTTGACCAAACGCATCAAAGGATTTGCTGGGGGGTGGGGGGGCCCGTTCCCCCTCGGCACTGCTGTCAGCATCACGGCTATCACGGCCACCCCCGTTGCGTTCGGAGGGTAATGGCTCGTTGCGCTCGCGATCAGACAGGCGCAGATTCGACATGCGCTTGCGTTTGTTGGCAAGGTTGCGGCGGGGTTTGGGGGGCGGGGTGGAGCCCCTTGTGGGGCCCTGTGCCTCCCCGGGCTCTTCTGCATTGCATGCGGGACCCAGTGCAAGTACTGCAGCAGCTGCAGCAGCAGTGCGGTCTGATGTTGCAGGGGTGCCCGAGTTGCTCAAGTTGTGATGGAGGTGGCGGTTGTGTGGGGAGCGCAGGGCCCTCACAAATGCCTCTTCATCAAGGGCCCCTTTGCTGCCTGAGCGTTCCCGGAGGCCATTGGTGTTGGCTGCAAGTGGCGGCTCTTCCACCTGGGAGTGTGTGGGGGAGGGGGTGGGTGGGTGATGGTGGGTAGTATTACAACATGCACACATTACGTCTGCATGTCTCAACCACATTTCCCCATACATAACACCCCAAAACACACACATCCCCCCAACATACATCCCCTCCCCCAAAACACACGAAAACACCCCGCCCCCCCCCCCCAAAACACACCTTGATGATCAGCCCCTCCAAGTAGCCAGCATCCTGTAGGAATGACAAGTCAGCTTGTGTACCAACATCATGTTCTGCAAGTGCAGCAGTGGTGTCTGCACTCTCTGTGCGCTCATCAGGCAAGGGGAGGTCCTTCCATGCAAACCCATCCAGGGGGAGGGTTGCATAGGGGCGTATGTCTTTTTCTGTGAGTGTCTCTGTGCCTGGGAGACCCTGACCATCTGTGTGATGGTTTGTGTGGGTTGTGTGATGATGTGTACCAACCGGTTGTTGTGTGTCAACGCGATGATAGGGTTTTGTGTCGTCAAACACAACAGGGGTTGTTGTGGTCCCTTCACACAACACGGGGTAGCAACCACCAACCCCACACAACATACCAGCACGAGCGTTGCGCAACTCGAGCTCAAATGCACGTGCGAGTGACTCCAGTTGCCCCACATCCCTCCTCAACAGCAGCGTTGCCACTGGCGCACCATCCACGACACTAGGGGACCCTCCATCAGGTGCTGTGCTGCTGTCTGGGGTCGGGTTGGCCTTGGGTTGATCACAGGCTGGTTGCAGCTGCTGGAGTGCGCATGTCAGACATAGCAGCTCTGCTTTGTTGGGGCGTACAACAGCTGCAAGGAAGGTCATGTCGTGGCAGTGGGAACAGGGGATGCTGCATGGGACACGAGGCATGGGTGCCACTCCTACACCATGCTGTCGAAGCAATGCACGTTTACTGTGGGGGGTGGGGGGTGGGGGGTGGGGGGTGTATGTGTGTGGGGCGTATAGGATGTACTGATTGGCAGTGCGTTGTTGATGCATGCACAGCTTGTTGTTGTTCACTGTTGACACCCATCATCATCATCCAAGTCATCCACCACCTGCACCCTCATCATGTACTATGTACCTATGTTGTTGTTTCATGAATGTCACAAATGTTGATTTGGCTGCATACTCCCCTGTTGGCATCACCCTAGGCATTTCACTGCTATCTGCACTCTCAGTGCCTGTTTCACTATGATGCTTGATGCCTATGTGAGGAGTGTGTGTGTGTAGTACATACATGTGTGTGTTTATTTGCCTACATACAAGTGAATGATATACATGATCATAGCATGTCAAAGAATGCACACAAAAACTCTACCCCCCCCTCAACCCCCCCCTACATACGCACAGACCCTCACCCTCACACCCCCTCCAACCCTACACACCTTTGAGCTCCTGTGCCTCCATACACAACAATTCCTCCAGGGGCAACCCACTGGGCCTTGCACACCCCCTGAGACGTACACAGCTATCCACACCAAATGGAAGCCACTCAAGTGTTGCCATCTTGACAGACTCTGATAGAGCAAAGCCAGTGTGAAAGCCAGCATGGTATGCACGGGGAAAGGTGACGATGAATTCACCAGGTGCTTGTACAACACGACACACACGTACACCTGTGTGTGGGGGTGGTGGTGCATGATGGTATTGTTGTATGAAATCACACACATGCGCGTGTGTGTGTATAAAGTACAGCCAATGCACCAACGTGTTGACAAAGAAACACCAAGGAAACACCAAGCACACATCATACCAGCATTCAACAGTGCATGTGGGCTGAACATGGTGCTCTTGTCAAGCAAGGCAGATACCACCCCCTGCTGCACTGTTGCCTCATCCCCACCCTGCTGCCGAGCACGTGCAATGGCAGGTCCGTAAGCAGCTTCCCCTGCAGTGCGTTCTACAGCAGCAGCATCTGCAGCAGGGGCCGCATACCACACCTTGGGGGCCCCTGTGTGGTGGTATTCTAGGGAGTAGAGGTAGTGGTCCTCTGTGTGCCAGGGGGTGGAGGAAAACAACATGCCCACAGACAGCTGGGGGGTGGTGATGCCTGGTACGGTGCCCCGCAGCAAACGCATGAGTGACTGACTAGAGGATGGGACACCCTAGGTGAGGTGAGGTGTGGGTTGAAGTGTATGTGTGGGCTTTGAGTGCACGTTGCAAGGTATGTGGCGCTTTTCCCATTCATAATAAATCATCAACCAATCACCTGTAGGTTCCATGCACTGCGAGCCAGTGGGTCCTCCACGCCTGCCTCGGCAAATGCAGAACCTTCCAGATCACTGCCATATTCCACCAGCATGTCATCGGGTGCACCAGCAAGTCGCCAATACTCTGCCTGTGAGTGGTGATGCATGTACCATGATGGGGATGGATGTACTATGTGATGGGCATGGATGCACAAGACAGGTGCATCATAAGACACACATCCATCTACCATACCTCAATCATGCGCACAGGCAAAACACCACTGGTTCCCAGTCGTTTGCGTGCGAATTCCTCTGCCATGCCTTCATACGTGTCAATGCTATACTTTCTGTGTGTTGTATGCGCATGTGACAGGTATCTTGCTGCTGTACACATAGCAATAACACCCACAACGTACTTGTTGGTTTCATACACGCGACGGGGTGTGAGGTCATCCGATGGCTGGCAACGGATGGATTGCTGCTTTGTGGTGAATGTAAAACGCTTGCCCTCGTTGTTGCTGTTATTCAACACCATTGGCGCAGGGATTGCTGGTGCTACGGGTGGCACAACCTTGCACATACCTGAAGATTGCAACGGGTTGGTTGATGTCTAAACTTTGTGCCACACACACAACCCCCAAAACATACCATACTGTGCTGCCACATCCCCCGCCACCCGTTTGATATACTCCAATGGATCTGCAAACTCCTCCAGTGTAGGATACAGCGTGGGCGCCTCTGGCACCGAGTTGAGCCAGCTCCCCTGCTGTGCTCGAAAGGTGCACATATCCTGCTGCCTCTGTGTGAATACCCAGACGACATCATATTGCACGTGTGATGCAACGATCAAAGGCAGCGTACCCAACCACTGCAGCACAACAGAGAGCATCAATTCCTGCACGACCACACGTACCTGCTTTACCCTCGCTGCTTTGGCTTCCAAAGACTTTTGCAGTCGTTCCTCACCACCACATCGCGCTGCCAGCGGGTCCCTATCACCCGAGCGTGCTTGTGTACCCAGCATATGACCAATGATGATGCTTGCGCTGCGTTGATGGTGCTGAGCGTGACTGCGTTGCTGTACTGCTAGCGAAGATCAAGCTGTGCTAGGTCAGTGGCTGCGTGAATGGAGGTGCAAGTGGCATTTCGTGCGTTGATGGGAATGGGCTTTCGGCCGCTGACCGCGTTGCTTGTGCGTGCCTGTGTGCTATATGTAAAGCAATAGCACTGCGAAAGCACTGCTGTTTTGTTTTGTGTGTGTTGTGGATGTTTTCTGGTGATATTTTTAGGGCATGTGCACGGTGCGCGAATGGTTGCATACCTTTTCGATGGTGCTGGTGTTTTGACAGCGATGGAAGGACGTACCAAGTAGGGCAAGTACCGTGTGTTTGTATATTGTATGGTGGTGAGACGGATTGTACATGCATGCAGTGTGTTGTGTAGTACACGATTGTTGGGGTTGTTGCATTATGCAGCCAGACACACGTGGTGGAAAACGAGGTGTGTGATAGTGGATATTGGGGGTTAGGCACGTTGATGCCATGTTGATGATGTGTTGCCACCACAAAATAGATACACGGCGTGCGAGGGCAAGTGGTGACCAGTACAACCCAACAGGCTTTGGCAGGGGATGGTATGTAATCCAACGGGGGCACATGGACGGATGGGATGCACCCACCCCACCAACTCCCCAGGACGCACAAGTTTTTGCAGCTCAAGCCATGGCATCCCAGCAACGTGCGCAACCAAGCACGACTCCATGACGCAGAGCAGGAGCACATACGCAGAGAACAAGACAAAGCCAAAGCCATGGTAGTGATGTTTGGTGGTGCATGTGTGTTAGATGTGTGTGTATGTGGCATTCCCTGCACATCATCATCACCACCATCTCAGGAGGAACTCAGGCAGGAACAGGAAATGCTGCAAACACTAGCACTTCTAGAACCTGCTGAAGCAGAACGGCAACGGTATGGTCTTATCTTGTGTTGGCAAGGGGGGGACACCAAGAGGCTGTTATTTTTGTCTTGTTCACTTGTTGCGTGCACATCATATATCCATACCGTATGCACTGTTGTACACACATTTTCCCATCACCATCACAGGCAGTGGCAAAGCGTGTCATTTATGTACATGAAACCACCGGGCATGGATGCAGCACGTGCACGTCATGGTGCAATCAATGACACCACAACCAATGCTGCTGATCATGCAAACAATGCCGACCATGCGCATGGTGATCAGCAGGATGCAACACAGCACGGTGGGCATGCATCAGCCCAGCAACATCCACATACCCTGAATGCACAGCAGCCTGGTGTTCAAAGGGATGTGGGTGGTCATGCAACAGGCAGGGGGCATCCACAGGGGGTAGGTGAAGCACCTGGTGCATGTGTATATGATGACACATGCACATGTACTATGCAGTATCATGTACACAATACACATGATGTGCACATATAGAACACATACGATACAACGTACATGTACGCAACACATACAAACAATACATACACCCCATCTACAAGTCACCCTCCTCCTCCCCCCACACCACGTTTCCTTCAACCCACCACAGCGAGCACCGCCAATGGGATCCATCACAACCGTCCTTGCTGGCATTGCTGCCGTAGAGCGCACCACCCTCCATACAAGAGCAACAGGGGCCAGGAGCCCAATACGGGGGGGCCTGCCTGCACATGCAGAAAACCAGCAATTTGTGCTCCCGGATCATGCTCTGGAAGCTGCTCTGGAGCTTCACCAGGCACAGGTATGTGCTCTGGAAGCTTCACTGGAAGCTTCTCTCTAGAGCATCATCATGCGGTTTCACGAGAGCATCATCATGCACAGGTAGAGCAACGGGCGATGAGAAAGTTGATGCGGAAGCAGCAACGTGAGGAAGAGGCCCGGCAGGTATTGGGTGTGTGGGTGACTACCTGCAGAGCACCGTGTTCACTCCCCTTGTATTTCCTTTCACACGAACCGTGTCCCACACCATGTCCCACACCCCTCATGTCCCCTTATGTTTCACACACGTTATAAAAACCTCATCACACAGTTGGAGGAGGCCAAACGCTTTCTTGCTGCTGCTGGGTTGCATGTGGACGACGATGATGATGATGATGATGATGATGATGATGACGACAAGAAAGACATCGAGAAGAAAGAAAGACTTCGTCATGGGGGTGCTTCATCATCATCCAAACACAATTCATCATCCAAACACAAGAAATCGAAAAAGAAGAAAAAGAAAGGGGAAAAAGAGGAAAGAAAGTCATCATCCAAACGGCACCGGCGTTCGTCGAGTGAAAGGGAGGAGCGGTCACGATGAGTAGTGCCTGTTCAGCACAGTGCTTGTGTCGGTACATATGCTCTATGCTGTACCGGTCATACAGCATGCTTTGGCGCACTTTGTTCATGATATTGACCTAATAATGCGCATAATGGTGTTGGCGTGTGATATTTTTGTTTGGGCATGACGTATTTCCATGTGTGGTTTGTTTCATGCTTGCTTAATTACCAATACAGCAGTTGAAAACATATGAAAAAAGCACAGTGACACAATTCATTACATTGCTTGTATGTAGTTATCCCAAGGTATGTCCTCCCCTCACCATACACACAATACCACGAGCACAGTACCATACGCATGACACCATGAGCATGCCAATGCTGCTTCACTTTCTCTACAACTCTGTGAGCACACATATTATCATATACATCACCAACTTCAGCACATGTGACCATTTCCCCAACTCACACCACCACCACACGCTATACATCCTCGACGCCCACCACTAACAACACACCCTCCTCAACGACGTGTATAGTTGATCCTGCCCAATCCAAACGCAGTCAACCCCAGAAACACCAAATTAAACACCCACATCATTGCATACGCCCAAAAACGCTGCCCATAGTTCCACCCAAATGTGTAGTCAATGTATTCCGGGATGGTTTGCACTTGACCAACCACTGGGTTGTAGATAGAGTAATCATACAGGTCACCAAACATGGTTGCCATGAAGACATTGAGGGTCCTGTGATGTGGATGATTGAGTGTGGATGATTGATGGAGAGTGCGGGGTTTCGTGTGTGGGACAGGTGCGTCAATGTGAGGGCAAACCCTGTACGCACGTGCACAATCAACACAAACACCATAACCCACCCACCCACCCACCCACAGTCGAAAGTGAGAAAACAACCCAAAGGAAGAAATACACTCTTCAAGGAAGAAATAAACGCACAGCATACCAGTATAGTGGGTTGATGTAGGTGGCCCATCGCCACCACGCAGGGATCAACGATGGGTAGATCATGAAACCTGGGTGTTGGTGATGTAGAATGTTGTAGTACATGTAGAATGTTGTTGTACATGTAGAATGTTGTTGTACATGTAGAATGTTGTTGTACATGTGATGTAGAACAATATCAATATAGAACAACAAGATACAAGCTACGCACGGCAGAGTATTCTTGCATATGCATAATGCATTGTATGTGTACGTGCTACACACCACCATCACCACTCCAACCACCACGTAACCCCAACCAACAACAATACCCCATCCAATAACACACATACAAAACACAACATACTCGTACACATCACCTACCCACCCACGACACTCACACACACACCCAACAACACACCACACTCACACACACATCCAACAACACACCCGAAAACAGGTTCCATAGAGGCACCATAGTTGCACTCCCCACAACTTGTGCAAGCTGCTGGAAGGGCAGCATAGCCACACATGCCAGGCCAAAAAACGTCCAACCAGTAATGGCGGCAAACATGGCGAATAAAAACCAAAAGTAGTGGGCTGTGATGTGTGGGAGGGGTGGAGTGTGGTGTGCACATCGGAGGAGGGAAGGGGTTGGGGAAATGTGTGGTGGGTAGGTGGTGCATGTGTGAGAAATGTGTTGTGGTTTTCACATATGCCAGGCATGTACACACAGACACACAAGCATTCATTACAAACATGCACCACAACTGCACCACACCACAGATATCACATGCACACACACATCCACACACACATGCATACACACATGCACACACACATGCACACACACGACACAGCCTACCTGCACTGACGACATATCCCACCATCCAAAACACAATGTTGGTGTACAGCACCACTTGCACTACGAGGTAGGGAATCTCCACTATGAGCTGTGTGTGTATAGTGTGTGTGTGTGTGTGTGTGTAGAAAAGTGTGTATATGAGACATGTGCATGAGTGTACACAATCAAGAGGGTGTGTATACGGTGTATTTCATGATGCGCAGTGATAGGGACAATTACATACATCATCAACAATGATTACAAACACGTACATCACACACATACATCACAACATCACACAACAACAACAACACCCCCACCAACAACAACACACCTGGGAGAGTACGTATGGTGCAGCACTGTACATCCCCCCTGCATGTTGATGATAAAACACTTGTCTCTGTGTGAATGCTATAGGGACCACTGTGTTCATGTTGGTGTTGCCCAAAAACATCATCTGTGGGGGGGGGATGGTGTGACGTGTAATCATGATGGTTGTGCGTGGTATTGCATGATTGTACATAGCGCCACACAATCCCTCAATCACACACAATCACCCACTCACACAACCACATACAACCACAACATCACCAATCACACAATCATCACACAATCATCACACAATCATCACACCCTATCACACACATTCCCCTACCGAGGCAAACAGGGAGCCCAGGTTGTTGCTCACTTCAGTCAGCGTTGATAACTTGTTGCCAATGCCAAAAAACATGGAACCAAACACCAATCCCTGTGCGTGAGAGTGTGTGTGTGAAAGTGTGTACATGTGTACATGTGTGTGTGTATGTGTGTGTGTGTGTGTGTGTGTGTGTGTGTGTGTAGAGGTGTAGGTGTACACCTCAGTGTGAAAGACTATGATCAACACAAACATCAATCACCACCACCGTCACCACCATCACCACCGTCACCACCATCACCACCGTCACCACCGTTACCACCATCACCACCAACAACAACAACGTACAATGAGGATGGTGAGAAACACTCGAAACAGGGTGTATTGTGGTGCACGCCAATACACGACATTAAAACGCCACAGCAGCATACGCAATTGCACACCAAAGCCCACTTTTCGATTGGGCAGCTGTTCGAGGGGTTGGGTGCCTTTTTCAGGTACTGCCTGCTGATCCACAAGTGCTTCAATTTCTCTGTGTGTGTGCGTGGGTGTGTGAGTGAAGGGTTTATGGGTGGGTGGGTGTATGGTGAGGGTTTTATGGGTGGGTGTGAGGGTTACATGGGTGTGGGGGTGTGTGTTGGAGGTGGTGTGTGACAATACGAACAATGCATTGACCATGTGTGTTGACCATGTGTGCTGAACAGGCCAACAGAACACATAAACACTCCAATTATGTTTCCATCACCATATCACCACACGCGCACAACCACCAGTACACACCCACAATCACCATCACCAACCACACCCCCCATGTGCACTCCCCCCCCCCAAACACACCTTGCCAAATCACTCTCCCTAAACACCTCAGCAAAGTCAACACCCAGTCTGGTTGCAGCATCCACCGAGGTTACCTCCAACATCCAGTCGGCAGCATTACGTGCTTCAAATGTATCATCCCCTTTTCCTTCCTCATCCCCTTGCTTGTTGGTATTGGAGTTGGTGTTGTTGCTGCCATTGGTATTGTTTGCTTCATATGCAGTGTTGACCCCGTTGATGTTGCTCCCATTGGTGTTGTTTGCTTCATCAGCTCCATTCATCTTTGCATCACCATGACTGCCTTCCACTCCCTTCCCTCCTCCTACCCCACCATTGATCCCACCCGTGGATGTACTGCTGCCATGCACACCACTAGCTTTTGGTCCATCATGTTGGTCAAACCTTGGAACGCCTTCGTTTGACTCGAAATATTTGACCAAGAGGCTTGCATTGGTGCCCAGAGGACCGTTGAAAATTGTTTGACCACCACGTTTGAGGAGAAGCAGTTCATCAAAGGCATAGAAGATTTGGGGACTGGGTGGGGTGGGTGTTTGGGGGGTGTTAGGGTGGGAGACGAGCACCCTGTTACATACACCCACTACAAACACATGCACATCATACACACACCCATATCACACACACACCCATATCACACACCCCCATATCACACACCCCCATATCACACACCCCCTCATATCACACACACACCCATCACACACCCATCACACACCTTGGTTGATGGATGGTACACACAATGGTGCGCTGCAGTTGTGCTGTGCGTTTGATGCAACGCATGAGGATACTGGCGCTACGTGCATCAATACCACTTGTGGGTTCATCCTGTTGTTGACCATGCACATATATGTTGTTGACCATGCACATGTACGTTGTTGACCATGATGACCATATGTATTTTGTGCACACACATCATCCCACATACACAGTACCCACACATGTACACAACATCCCATGTGCAGTACTCCCCAGTACTCCCCACCACCCATGCAACCACCCACCACCCCACCCCACCACCCACCCACCATGAAGATCAAGCTCGGATTCCCAGCCAATTCCACCCCAATGCTCAATCGCTTGCGCTGCTCCACAGACAAGCCACTCTGCCCCGGCAAGCCTGTTATGTTGTGCTTGATGAGGTCCAACTCAATCAACTCCATGACCTCATGTGCATAGGATTTCACTTGGTCAACATGTACATCAGAGGGGAGGCGCATGCGAGCACTGAAATACACTGCTTCCCCTACAGTGAGCTCTGGTGTGTGGGTGTCTGTTTGTTCTACATAGCTGTGGGTGGGTGGGGGGGGTGGGGGGGAGTGTTGGAGTGTGGGTATATGGGGGGGAGCGCATGTATATGCAGGTTTGTGTACATGCAGGGTTGTGTACATGCAGGGTTGTGTACATGCAGGGTTGTGTACAATACTACACATGATATGCTTGTGCTTGTATGACAACGAACACATACAACACATACAACACAACCAACACAACACAATCACCACACAAAGCACATGTCCACATTCCCACATTCCCACATGCCGTAACTCCCCAACACACATCCTCCCCCCACCCGTACCCTGCAACACGATTAAAGCTCTCATCATCTTTGGGATACCCGTTAATACGTATGTCACCAGCTATACTACCCACAGTCTTGCGCCCTGCCAGCACATCCATGAGTGTGGTTTTACCAGCACCCGACTCCCCCATGAGGGCAGTGAGAACACCTGGACGAAAGCAGCCCGTGATTCCCTGTGTGGGTGTGAGGTGTGCATATGCATGTACAGAATGTGGTGGTGGGGGTGTTCTTTGGGAGGGTATGTGTGGGGAGGGTATGTGTGGGGTGGGTACCGATACGACAACAACAACACGGGTTGGTATTCATTGTACTGCACTTTTGGTATTTCCACACTATGCTATCCAACCTACTGCATACCCCACCCACCACATACCCCACACCCACAGAAAAAAAAATTCACTTCATAAAAAACACCCCCCCACACCAAAACACACACACACACGCTAACACGGAAACAATCACCCCACACCCCACACTCACCTTCAAAAGCTCCAATCGTGCATTAGGATCTTTTGTAACCTCCTCTTTTTCCTTTTTCACCAATGGCACACTATACCGCACATCCTTAAATGACATGGTGACCTTCATGAAGGGGAGTGTGCTCTGATTGGCCCAATCTGTTGCCCCACTGACATGTGTGTCTCTGCGAGAAGACACAGCCCCACCAACACCACCAGGCACAGCAGTAGACGGTGTGGTGGACATTGTGTCATCTGTGGATGCTTGCTGCTTTGTATCTTCTGTTGTATTGTTCTCATGCTCATGCGCACCAGCAGCTGCTGTTGCTGCAAAGACCGATACATCCCTATCTGCAAGGTTGAGTGCTCCCTCTTCTACATCAACAGCATTCTGTACATCAACAGCATTCTGTACATCAACAGCATGCCCACTGAAAGCACCGTCTCCACTTGCACCACCACCACCACCAGCAGCAGTGGTTGTATTCACACCACCAGCACCAGTACTTGCTTGTGCATCAAGTGCACCACCACTCTTGCTCTTAGATGGTGCAGTGCTGAGTTTGCGCTTGATGGTTTTCAGTGGTTTTCCTACAGACTTGAGTCGATGTAGTAGTGTTTCATGAGGGGCGGGGTGCTCACGGGGCTTGTATATGGACACAGTGCCTTGCAGTGCTGTGTGTGTGTGTGTGTGTGTGCAGGGGAGAGGGGACATGTTGAAAAGAGAGGGGAGTGTGTGTGTGAAGGGTATGATGCATGAGACAGCACCTCAAAACAACACAACAATAACCACAATGCATGTAAAAACACCTTTACAACCAGCACCTCAATAACCCCCACCCCAACAACCACCACATCCACAACCACCACATCTACAACACCCACAAGTATACTACGTACGTTGCAGGTAGGTGAGTGCAATTGCTTGTAGCAGCACACAGCCAAACATCATACCAACCAGCACACCAATACCCGTATACACCCTAGGTGTGGAGTGGGGAGTGTATGTGCAATATGTGGTGCAATACTAGTGCATGTCCCAGTGGTGTATGTGTAATAGATGTACAATGAGATACATGCAGGATACACAAAACAAACATGCAGGATACAGACACTATCAACAACACAACAACACACACTATCAACAACACAACAACACACACTATCAACAACACGTCAACACACTATCAACAACACGTCAACACACTATCAACAACACGTCAACACAACCCACCTACCAGAAGAAATCAGTACGAAACCCTCTAGCAATGAGTGCAGCATATCCAACAGGCAATGTACCCAACCCCTCCACTGTCACTGGCGTATCCCACTGTGTGTGTGTGTGTGTGTGTGTGTGTGTGTGATATGTGTGTGCGTGTGATCGAGGGTGTACACCATGTGTGTGTGATAGAGAGTGTACACCATATGTTTGTGTTATCATGTGCATGTGCACATATACAACATATATACAAATAACAAACACATGTGTGCAACCATGTAAAAGCAAACACACACCAACCACTCCAACAACCCCCCTTCCCCACTATACCCTCACCCCCACCATACACACACCAACCACTCCAACAACCCCCCTTCCCCACTATACCCTCACCCCACTATACACACACCCCACTATACCCTCACCCCACTATACACACACCTGACTAGAAGTGAGTTCATTGATCGCCAATGACTGCATAGCCCATGCCATGGGGGATATCCAATAACACCTAGGGTGTGTGTGCGTGTGTGCGTGTGCGTGTGTGTATATGTACATGATGCATGATAATGATGTGTGTACATGTGTACATGCATGATAATGATGTGTATGTACGTGTACATGCATGTGTGTGTGTCAGCAGGGAGATAGAATGCACCACACAACACACATACATCGCACCCCAGCATACACATATCACACCCTAGCATACACACATGTCACACCCCAGCACATCAACATACCACACCCAGTATTTGGGGATGTTTGGGTAGGCATTGATAAAACCAGAAGAAAGTGAAGTCAGCAAAAAGTAAAACGCCAGCACACCCTGGGCAATTATCATATCACGACACACACAACCAATGGCTCTGAACAGACTCACTGCCATCTGGGTGGGGTGGGGTGGGGGGTGGGGGGGTGGATGGGCTAGGGGTGGGTGAGAGGGTACAGGCAACAAGTGTGAGAACATGTGCACGTGTGAGAAAAAAGACAACTGTGAGTACAAACAAGTGTGACAACAACCAAGTGTGTATGTGAGTTGGGATGATGATGATGATGATGATGCTGATGAGCGAGGGAGATGAGGAAGTAAACACATATACTGTGTGGGTATGATACGTAATTCCATGCATACCTGGTACATGACAAACAGTGTCAAGAGGTAGAGGAAAAACCTATGGGTAGAAATGAGAGGGGAGTAATAAACGGGGCAGCGGTATCTATCCTTACCCACACAATACACAACCCAACACACACATCACACACCCACCACCACATCCATCACACACAACCCACTCCACACCCACCACACACAACCACTCCACCCACCACACCCATCACAAAAAAGCACACTCAAAAACCACCCATCATCATACTGTGAAGCACTCGGTGTCATGCCCACCAAAAAGTAGATTATGACAGTCCACAGAATACTATCAGCCAACCCCAAAGGCAGCTTGATGAGCCACATGGACACTGTATACGCCCAGGCAGGGTAAAATCCATAGTCACGTTGTCTGAATACAACAGGGAGCCTTTCAATTGTTGCTGGGAGCTCCGGCATACCAGCAAACATCCTGTGTCATACAGGCAGGAAGAGGATGTGTGGGAGGGGGAGGAGTAGTGTTGTATGTGTCGGGGTGGGTAGCAACTTGCATGGGTTTTCAAAGTACTGCAATTCAACACCTCCCACTACACACACAAATTCACACACCAACACACACACATACATCATGATGAGTGAATAATACAATACACACACCAACACACATACATCATGATGAGTGAATAATACAATACACCCAGCATAGAATTGGCTGATGCAACCGAAGAGGTGTCCAGTCGTAAAAACACAGTCCCTGTAATCACACCCAGGAGCGACAGCTGCATCCAGCGTATAACCACAAATGCCTTCATGCGGGAGAGGAGTACTGACTCACGCTGCAGGCATAACTTGAGCATGATGGGGTTTGGTTGTGCATACCTGGTGATGATAGGTGTGTGTGTGGTTTATGATAGGTGTGTGTGTGGTTGATGGTATAGGGGTGTGTGTGGTTGTGTCAGTAGTGATGGTGGTGTGCGGTTGACAGCAGTCATGTGTGTTGACAGGTGTCATGTTTGGTAGACAGGTGTCGTCGTGGTGTGCATGGCCCATCCCATCCCCACCCCCCCCACCCTCACCGTTTATCAGATATGAAGTTGTTCAGAAACACAACATCCTCTGGGTTGTTGTTATCCCCTGCCTTGTCTATCACCACTGGTTGCATATCCAATTGACCTAATTTGCTTGCATGAAAGGTATTGGCAAGCATGGTACCATCTAGAAAGGTCCAGCTGCTGCCATCCTTGGGTGCCCAGTATTTCTAAGAGTGAAGGGGGTTGGTGTGTAGTTATTGGGTGTGTAGTTATTGGGTGTGTAGTTATTGGGTGTGTATTGGGTGTTGTGGTGGGTGGCACCAAATACGGCCAACGTCATGTGTGTGCCCCCCCACCTACCCAGCTACCCACCCACCCAGCCACCCATCTACCCACCCACCACCCTACCAACAAATCACAGCGTACTTTTTGGTCAACGGGCCCGGTCAACTCCTGAACCCATTCCTGCATGGAAACATCAGGGGGCCGAAAAAAACCCAACCCCTGAAAATAGGGCAACACATCATCCACAGGTCCATGATAGACAATGTGTCCATCAGAGAGCAGTAGTACATCATCAAAGAGAGCAACTGTTTCCGGTGCTGGTTGCAGGAGGGCAATCTGAGTGGGCGGTGAGTGTTGGTGTACGTGTGTTGGGAGGATTGTGTGTGTTGGGAGGATTGCGTGTACATGACAAGAGGTAAAGGCCCACAGCATTCCCGCGCACACACTATTTGCACACACTATTTGTATACACAATAATTGTATACACAATATTTGTACACACAATATTTGCACACACAATACACACAATACACCCAATACAAAAAAAAATACCCCCAAAAAAGTACACACACCAAGAATGTGGGTTGCAGTGCCATCATTGACTTCAAGCGTGCAATAATTTGAAATGTGGTAGCAGAGTCCAGCCCAGTGCTGATCTCATCTGCCATCAATACACGTACTGTACCTACCAACATCTCACCTAGTTGCAGGAGAGGGAGTGTGTGTGCTTAAATGTGAGTGTGTATATACATGTGTGTGTACAGATGTGTGTGTGTGTATGGATATATGTGTGTGTATATATGTGTGTCATACCCCACCACACACGACATCTCCCACCACACACACCATCTTCACCACACACATCCCCCACCACACACACCATCTTCACCACACACGACATCTTCACCACACACAACATCCCCCACCACATAGTGTGTGTGTAGTACACTCATACCAAATGTCACACACACATCCCCCACCACACACACATCCCCCACCACACACACATCCCCTACCCCTCATACCAAATGTCACACGTCGCTTCTGCCCACCAGATATACCACGTTTGGCTTGTGACCCTATGAATGTATCTTGACATACATCCAACCCCAAATAATGGGTGAGCAACTGTATGTGTGTGGGGTATGTGTGTGTATACAAGGTGTGTGTACAATGCATGTATTGTGTTTATATGCATGTACGTAGATGTGTGTATGGATCGTTGTATATCTCTACATGGGTAGATGAAATCGTTGTAAAAATAACACAGCACATCACACCACCACACCACACCAACACACAGCACCCAGCACCTCACACCACCACATCACCCTACCAGTGTACGTATATCATCTCCTTCCCGTATGCTCTCAGGCATCATCAATGCTGTGATAGCCTCATCGGGTGTGATGCCCAACTCCTTTTCCCTTTTGGTTATCCACTGCAACATGCCTGTTGTTGCGTGTGATTGTGTGTAATGTGCGTGTGTGTGTGTGTGTGCAATGTGTGGGTGCATGATATGTGTGTGTATATGTTTGTGTGTGTATATGTTTGTGTGTGTATATGTTTGTGTGTGTATAATGTGTGTATACTGTGTGTACTGTGTGTGTGCAATGTGTGTATGTATACAATGTGTGTGTCATGCGCCATACACACACTACACACTGTCGTATATAATGTGTGCTGTGTGAGTGTGTGTGTTGGTAGCTCACAACCGAACTCATGCACCACATGCACCACACACAACACCCTATGCACCACACACCAACACATGCATCACAAAACAACAACACTCCATCAACCCCACATACTTGCTCTATGTGATGTAAGCCAACGACACCTAGCTGAGAAATTGAGTGTTTCCCTCACTGTCAGGTCACCCAAGTGATTGTCCACCTGATGATCAGGGGGGGGTTTTGTGTGTGTGTGTGTGTGTGTGTGTGTGATAGTATGTGTGTGTGTGTGTGTGTGTGTGTGTGTGTGTGATAGTATGTGTGTGTGTATGCAGGATGTAGGTGGTGGTCCATCATAGAGCATACGCAAACCATCATCATGTACAAGTCAATGCACACCACACCATGTAATACACCAACCACACACACCTGATCCACATACGCAGCAGAACGCTCCACAAAAAATGTGTTGATATCATGATCATTATACATCACCTCCCCCTCCACATGCAGGCGCTTGTCTCGGTTGACTTGACCAGCGAGTGTTTTGAGTAACAGTGATTTACCAGAACCAGGGAGGCCAAGCATCAGTGTCATACGAGCCTATATAGGGGAGGGGGGGTGCGGGAGGGGGGTATAGGTGTGTATATACAGGTGGGCATGACAGGTGTGTGGGAGGTGTGTACGAGGTGTGTCTTGTACAGAGCAAGTGCTAATTCACATACATATACCAATTTCTGTTTCACATGTGTATATGCACAAGCATACAATACCCAATGCCCCAAGTCCCACACCACCCTCGTCCCCCCCCTCACTGTGCACACTACATCATCACACCCCCCACATACAGGTGCAATGCGTCCACTCAAACTCTTCAGTAATACACGTGTCTGTTGCTTGGGGCCTATATGCAGTGGACGCAACAGAGCCTGGTGTGCGTGTAGGTTGTGGATTGGATTTGGTGGAATGTGTTGACAGACAACATCGTGTCATTACACAACATTACGCATGATGCGCAAAATCATGTACATCGCTTGCAACATATATATGTTCTGCCCCCCAGCACACCTTGCACACGCCAACGAGGGTGTTGGGGAGGGTGGGGAGCGTGCGATGCCCCAACTCCACGTTGGCGGTGATGGTCAAGTTGCGGTAATACACCGTGATGCGTGGGAGAATAATACCAACCCTGTTGTTGTTGTTGTAGAGGGGTGGGTGCAATGTGCAATTACTGATGTGATATCCAACCCACCACCACCACCACCACCGCATAGTCACCATCACATATTCCCTACCGCTCCATGCGTTTGCGCACGCTCTCAGCCACATGATACCCCTCCCTTTGCTCCAATGCAAGCAGTCTCTCAAGTGCAACTTGCTTGGGTGGGCGGATGTCTGCAATTTCTGCAGTAACCTACAAGGTTGTGTGACACTTGAAGTAGGGTATACAAGACCCAGGGGAATCATCCCAACGATACCATTCCCCACCAAAACACACCTCGAGATCATGATCAGACTCCTCTTCAGGAGGCAATTTCTTTCCCAACTTGGAGCTGAGGCCTTGTAAAGCGCACTTGCGCAGTTCATTCTCGTCAGCCTGCCTGCGTTGCAAGCCTGGTTCGTTTTCCGCACACACAAACTGTTCAGGCAACGAGCTACTGCGTGAAAGGCTGCTGCGCAAGTCATGATAGTCAACAAGGCCACCGAAACCCGAGTTTACGGTTGAAGCCATGTATATACGGTTGTAGAACTCACTGCAGCTGGTGGTGGTATTGTTGTCGTTGTCGTTGCATTACTGTTTGAGAGTTCTACCCTGTATACCAGTATACACAGTGACATAGGGGTTACAAATACTGGTTGCATCATTACCAAGACCAATTTATCCCTCATTGTCATCATCAACACACACTTCACTTGTTCAACCAGTAGATCAAAATAAACAAGCAACACCCAGCAATAACACTGCCCAGCACCAATGAATCCCTGCTCTTGCGCCGACGAATGGCATTGAGCAATCCATTTACCACCGGAAAGCGGGATCCCAAATTGTACAACTTGTCCCCAATAGTGTCCACCACACCACGCTGTTGCACCAAACTGCGCTGCACTGCAGTTGCCTGGCCCAGTACATCATCCATCTGTTTTATTATGGGGATGTGATCTCTCTTTGTGTGTGCACAATGTGAATCAATCATCCTCCAATACAGTAACCCCTCACATGCACAACACAACACCACACCACACAATACAAACAACACCCACCGCTGCATTGGAATTTTGAATGCCTGTGCGCTCCCTCAGTAACAGTGCACTTTGTCCCTGCACCTGAGCGCCCATCATAGTCCCCACAGCACCCCCTGCTTGTGCTGCTGCCCCCAACAGCTCGGCACGATCCCTTGCTGCTCCCAATGCAGAACTCAATCGTCGAAATTCCTGATGGTGGGCGATATTGGGGATGATGGGGATGGTTGGATTACACATTATGCGTCCTATTACAGCAAGCGCAAACGCCATATGTGTCTTACATATGGCAATTTGTTCCAAACAACAACAACCCACCTGGTTGAAATCATGCAGGATGTCACGGTGACGTGCCAGTGTATGTGTTCGTGCATCATTGGTGCCGCTAATGGCGCTACTCATGGCATCGTTGACGTCTGACAACTTGCCCAGCAATGCTTCCACATCTGATGCCTTGGCTTGAATGAGCTGTGGGTGAGTCACAGTGTTCTATGAAACCCCCCCTTTATTTTGAAACATACACATCCCTCCTGTGTAACAACAACCTGCTCTGTGGCGAGCCCTCCCTCCCCTCGCTTTCCACTGTAATTGGTCTCATAGGAAGAGCACAACTTGCCATACGCTGCAATTTTGGCATCCAGTTCACCCTCAAGTTTGCGCGCCTGGGGAGCAAGAAGGTGTAGGTCTCCAATACCATGATCACCAATTACCAATAGGCACCACGCACTTCTTTCCGCAAATCTTCCCACAATCTGTTTTCTGTTGTTGTCGTACCCACTTTGGTGGGCAGTGTAGACCTGTTTGTGTATGTGTAGACAAGGTCATCTGCAGACCGGTTTCATCTTGGCTTTCGTCTACGCCTAGATATACGCACCCTTTTGGATATGCCATGGCTACACGTGCTGTGGATGGGATCGCTGTGTCAGAGGCGTTGTACATCAACAACACGGTGTGTCAAGGATCTTTGATGGTTGGCTGGTTTGTGGGTTATCTATACAGAGGGGCGTATATATTGTGTGTGTTTGGATTGGGATAGTAGCATTAAATAGAAACCAATGATGATAATAAAATATCAACAATGAAAAAATATATCATCACAGCAACAACCACAACCACGCCACCATCGACCCCAGAGCCAAGCCCACTGCCAGAGCAAAGATCAATACACTAGATGCCACCTCCTGCTGTGCTGCATTCAACCCTTGTGTCCCTTGCAGCAACAACGCAGTGCTCAAATACCCATTGGTAACAGCAAAAACAAATGTGGCACAGATCATCCACCCTGCGTGTGAAAAGAGCATGGTTCTTGGAGGACATTTTCTTTTTGGAGTGTACACTTTTGGGTTGTGGTGATGCATGTCCACCACCACCTACCTGCAGCTTGGCCGACCAACAATAGTCCAAACACACACAAGAACCCCACAGCGCGCCCCACCACTGCATACACGCTCATGTTCGCATTGTGTGGCAGCATGTGTGGTAGTGAGGGGAGCCACTTGCCCACCATGTCACCCAGGGCAAACACACCTACCACCAGCACGGAATACCATGAGCCCAAATACGAGGGTGGGGGTACCTATGGAGCGGAGGGGGGGAATGCTACTACAAGTGTGTATACAATTGTATGCATACGTCCAATACACACCACACACTACTACACACTGAATGCCAATACACACCACTACACAATACACACCACTACACATTACACACTACACCACAATACACACCACGAACACAAGGGATGTGGGGGCTGTTGTATACGTATTGGCTATTGTACACACATGTTGCAACCCATTATACACCACGCACCTGTAGCTGTACACCAGGAAACATGGACAGAGTGGTGGCATACAACAACACCATTGCCCAGGCAAGCATGTGCATGTGTGACCACACTGCCCTATACATGCCTGCCTGTTGCCGCCACAACCACACCACATCTCCAACACGCCACCACACCACCCTTCGCGTGTTTATGGGTGCCAACTTGTCACACAACCCCTCCTCCTCCTCATACTCACCCACATGCATTGAAGTTGCCGTTGTTGTAGTTGCTGTTGTTGTTGCTGTTGTTGTTTGTGTACCGTGGCTGCTGGGGCCCTCATGGGGGCCCCCCTTTGGGGCATAGGAGGGCCCTGCTGTACGAGGGCCCTGTGCATGTATGCATGGGGAAGGGGATCTGCTGTGTAGAGCACCCTCACTCGGGTGCATTGCAACTTCACCATGTGCTGTACATGTTGCATCTTTTTCTGCATCATGCAGGTGCTGTTGATGGTTTGCTGCAACAAGCTCAATAGTATGTGCATGGGGCTGTACTGTTGCGTTGACCATGTTGTTGACCGGCTGGTGTTGTGTGAGGAGCGGCAACATGTCGTCGTCATCCTCATCTTCATTCCCATGTATGGTATCATCCTCCTCCCTCGTATCATTGCTCCATGCACTATGCATCCTTGCAGACCTCCCCACATGCACATAGTCTTGTCTGGTACCATTACTACCACCACCATACCCATCACCACCATACCCACCACCACCATACCCACCACCACCATACCCACCCCCGTCATATCCATCCCCGTCACCACCCCACCCCCCACCATCCCACCATGCAGAAACACTCTTCTGCACACTCACCCGAGCAGCAACAACCGCTGGCAGCCTAGGAAGTACCAGTGTATACACAGCCAGGCACAGCGCACAGCATGCTTCTGCAATCATGAAGTAGACAATGGCAGAGGTGCGCAACCCGGTGGGGGAGTCGTGAAAGATGGCCTTGGTGATGACACGTATGAGGAGCACCACAACACCTGTGATGTAATGGGGGGGGGAGGGTGCATAAATGAAAAAAGGAGTGGTGCACAGTTGTGTGTAGAGAGGAGTGCACATGACCACACTCAGATCTCTCTCTCCCCCCCTTCCAACTCCCCCCCCCAACACTCACCGGATATAGCAGTACCCATCTGCATTGCAGCCAACCCTGCAGGTATTGGTGCTGCCTCTGCAAACAATGCACCCTGTCCAATCCCATCTGCTGCACCCATCACCATGACCGACACCAATGTCAGTGCCAACGTGCCTGTACTGCCCTGCGGGGCGTCTTTGATAAGCACCAGCTGGCAAAATGCTGGGGTGCTGATGGCAACGCAAAACAAGGAAAATCCCAACACGACACGCGCGTGCTTGTCCATGTGGTGGTGAAAGAGGGAGGTGATGCCGAGGGGGAGGAGCATGCAGGGTAAGTAGCATGCTGGGAGCAAGCGGTCGATGTTGCGTCCTTGGTAAATGCTTGTGTAGTAGTCAAGGGCGGACAAGGTGGCGTTCCATGGCAGCAGGACTGGTGGTGGGGTGAGGTGTGCAGGAGCGACAGTGGATCAGAGACCATTGTGTGATCACAAGCCTACCTCCTGCTCCCATTGCAACAAAACATCCGTATGTGACATTACTGCTGGTTTTGGACGTCTGCTGTCGCATGTTTTCTAGCACCCTTCTCGTCTCTGGTCGCTGGGCAAGGAATTGCTATCACATCTCTGCTTCAATGTCTGGTTTGTTGCTTGGTATTATGGTGTTTCATCATATTTCAATAATCACGCAATATATGTCTACAATAATAATAAGGGCTTGTTGTGAAAAGAATACACGCAAACAACACACAAATAAAAAACAGAGGGTGCCGCAACGAATGCACCCAAACCACGACCACCCCAACCACGACCACCCCACAGTCATCACGGATGTGCAGCAGGGCTCATGCAGGGCTCATGATTCGCAACGGGTGTGCCTCTGTATTCAACACCCATTTGTCCAGCGGCATCATGTCTGATGGACTGTATAATAAATAGAGATATTTGAATGTCTCTGCAAGAAGAAAGCTCTGCTGGGTATCATCCAGCTGCACGGGGACCTGATCCACGTTTTTCACCCCACTGTATCCAGCATCCACCTGCATGTGTGTGCCGAACACATTGCATGGATGTTCACGTGTGGTGATGTGTGTTTTGTAACAAACAGCATAGTGTGAATGCAGACATCACCACAACACAAGTACATGACACATCACAATACATCATGAAAACAACAATACAACATCATGAACATGCACTTCCCACACACAACCTCGACACCCCCGCAACACCCTCCACAACACCCCCCCTCAACAACCCACCACAACACCCCCCAAAAAACACCCCCCTCAACAACCCACATACCCGACAATGCTTCTCCAGCGCCTGAAATATTTCCCACCCCCATTCCTTGTACTGCACGTCCCCAGTCAGACGATACAAAATGAAAAACGACTCGAGCACCTCTGGTCGCTGTAAATAGGTCTTTACCCCGGGAACCAGAGCATTGCCATGCATGAAATTGACATACTCGGGTGACAACCCCGTGGGGGTGGAGTTGTACATCATGTGGCATGTGTATGTCACGTTGATGGCCACCTGCATGTAGTGGGCTGCTTTGTTGTTGTCAACGGCGCCGACATGGGCACCGAGGGCAAGCATGCCGGGGACAAAGCATGCCAGGTGGTCCATTTTGTGTCGGGCACGTTTTCTGTGGTGGGGTTGTGGGGATGTGTTGTGTGTGTGTGTGTGTGTGTGTGTGTGTGTGTTGAGGGTGGGCAATGCATCAGGTCGACGCACATATATATAATGCATGCATGCATGTATGTATGTATGTATGTATGTATGTATGTATGTATGTATGTATGTATGT
>VFQP010001843.1_pt1 | contig 25924 bp, 23 predicted proteins | sample 3512351 | NCBI WGS metagenome assembly VFQP01 (sample SAMN10412372, study PRJNA504923) | tailings metagenome | isolation source: Relicate 1 Philex TSF1 revegetated site | place: Philippines: Tuba, Benguet | collected 2017-08-29
CGACCTTCTCCAGCGCCTGGTAGATCGGCACCGTGCCGATCGGCACCGGCGAGTTGCGGATGATCCACTCGCGCGTTTCGTGGATGTGCTTGCCGGTCGACAGGTCCATCACCGTGTCGCCGCCCCAGCGGATCGACCACACCAGCTTCTCCACCTCCTCGGCGATGCCGGAACTCACCGCGCTGTTGCCGATGTTGGCGTTGATCTTGGTGAGGAAGTTGCGGCCAATGATCATCGGCTCGCTTTCCGGATGGTTGATGTTGCTCGGCAGGATGGCGCGGCCGCGCGCGATCTCGTCACGCACGAACTCCGGCGTGATCACCTGCTGGATGCTGGCGCCGAAGGCCTCGCCCGGATGCTGCTGGCGCAGCAGCGCGTCGCGCACGAGTTCGAGGCGCTGGTTCTCGCGGATCGCGACGTATTCCATTTCCGGCGTCACGATGCCGCGGCGCGCGTAGTGCATCTGGGTGACGTTGGCGCCGGCCCGCGCCACGCGCGGCAGCGTGCGCGCAGGGAAGCGCACGTGCGCGAGCTTCGGGTCGTGTTCACGCCCGCGGCCGAATGCGGAGCTCAGCGCGGGCAGCAGCTCGGTATCGCCGCGTTCCTCGATCCAGCGCGCGCGCAGCGGCGCCAGGCCCCTGGCGAGATCGATGGCGGCGTCGGGATCGGTGTACGGACCCGAGGGGTCGTAGACCGTGACCGGCGGATTGTCCTCACCCCCGAACAACGTCGGCGTGCGCGTCTGCACGATTTCGCGCATCGCCACGCGCAGGTCCGCGCGCGAGCCTTCGACGTGAATCTTGCGCGAGCCGGGAATCGGGCGCGTCACCGACTCGGACAGCCGTTCGGTCTGCTGGATCAGCGGAGAGGGCACTGCGTTCATGGTCTTCGTCCTGTGCGAGCCCGATCGGGCGGGACGAAGCGGCGGCGCAGCTCGCACTGCGACATCCGGAAGCACGGACGCATGGCGGGCTGCGAAGCTTCCCTACGCCGGTATCAACCGGATCAGGTTCGAAGGGACTGTCTCAACCGGCCACGCCGGTACCCCCGCTTCAGCGCGCATTAGACCGCGAAAGCGCCGACGGCACCAGCGCAGGAACGCGGCTCAGTCCAGGGCGTAGCCGAGGCGGAAGCCGCCCCAGTGCCGGCCGTTGACGAACACCGGCACCGACAGGTCGAACATGATCTCGCCGGTGTCGCGGCGGTAGACCTGCAACCGGAAGGGATCGGTGTGCGCGCCGACGCTGCGGCCGACGCGATCGCCGAAGATGCGCTTGGTGCGGTTACCGACGAGGTCGATGTCGCGCCGGCCGGTCAGCGGCTTGGAGAACCGCAGGTTGTGGGTGGGCACGTAGCCGTCCGGGTTGGCGCAGATCGCGAACGCGATCCACGGATGCGCCTCGAGCACCGGCTCCTGCAGGGGCGGCAACACCCGGTCGCACAGGCCGTCGAAGGCCGTGTGGAACCGGGGCGGCTCGATGTCGGGGATCGGCGTGTACTGGCGCTCGAACAATGCATCGGCGCCGATTTCGCCGCGTGCGATCGCGGACTCGAGCGCGCGGCCGATCTTCGACGCGGTCGCCGATGCGAGCTCGCGCACGCGGGCATGCCGGGCCACGCGCATGGGATCGGGCGGCAGCTTGAACAGGCCCACGCAATCCTGCAGCTCGGCGACGCTGCGTCCCAGCGCTTCGCTGCGGCTGGCCACGCAGGCGGCGCGCTCCAGATTGTTGCGGCCGAGGCCCGTCGCATGTTCGACCGCGGCATCGATCGCCGCGATTTCCGCATCCTGGGCGCCGATACGCGTGGCGACCGACGCCATGGCGCCGCCCGCCCGCGCCAGCAGTTCGCCGACATCCGCCAGCACGTGTCCGGTCTGCTGGGCGGACGCGGTGCCCTCGGCGAGCGCGGCCACCGTGCTTTCGACGATGTCGCGGACCTCGCGCGAGGCCTTGGCCGCGCGCTCGGCGAGCAGCCGGATCTCGGTCGCCACGACGGCGAAACCGCGGCCCGCCGGGCCGGCGTGCGCGGCTTGGATGCCGGCGTTCACCGACAGCAGATTGGTCTGCATCGAGACGGCGTCGATCACTTCGATGACCTCGGTGGCGCGCGTGACCCGCCGTTCCACCTCGCGGATCGCCTCGCCGAGCTCCGCCGCCGCCACGTGGCCGGCACGCACGCTGGCGTCGGCGCGGGTGGCTTCCTCGCGAACCGCCGCCAGCTCGGCCGCAGCGGCATGCACGCCGTCGGCCAGGCGGCGACTGGCGGCCAGCACCTCGCCCAGGGCGTCGACCTGGGCCTGCGACTGCTGCACCAGCCGGTCGTTGTCCGCGACCACCTGGGGGACCGCACCCGCGATCTCCACCGACAGCGACACCGCCTGACGAATGGCCTCGGTGAGGTTGCCGAAGCCGGCGATGAGGTGGCAGTCCGCCGCCAGCACGGCCTCGTCGGCCAGATCCAGATCCAGATCGCAGGCCGCCAGACCGGCGCCGACCCGCGCCAGCAGCCGCCGCGCCGGATCGGCCGCGGGCACGCCGGAAGACGCCGCCGTCGTCGGCGCCGACATCGAGGCGGCATGACGCTGCAGCAGCGCCGCGGTCTCGGCGTGCGGCAGCGACACGAGCCAGCCCTCGCCGTCGCGTCGATAGCGCAGACGGCGCGCCGCATCGGTGCCCGGTGCGACCCACACGCCTTCCGCGCCGTGCAGCGCCTCCGGGCGCACGCCCCAGGGGGCCGGCCAGCCCGGCGCCGGTCGCGCTTCCAGTCCCAGCAGATCCCGGGCGGCCGCATTCGCGGCGACGATGCACGCATCGCGGTCCAGGCGCAGCAGGCCGACCGGCGCATCGGGCAGCGCGTCGCCGTCCGGAACACCCGCGCTCGTCTCGATCTGTGTCATCGCATCCCCCGCCCGCTTCAATGCAATCGTTAGCGGCCATCAAGCCGGTGATTTGAGCATGCGCCCGCGCGCGTGCGCCGGGCGGTGCTCGACGGTTACAGCACCAACCGTTGACACCGCCCGAAGTGACGTGCTGTTGTGCGCCCATGACGCACCGCACCACGCACGCGCCGCGCAGCGCCGCTCCCGGCCAGCCCGTCCCGGGCACGTCGGTGATGGGCGACGTCATCACCACGATTGCCCGCACGATTACCACCACGACCACCACCGGCACCGGTACCACCGGCCCCGGGATGTGGACGCGCGCCGCCAGTTGATCTGACCTCGCCCGCTCCGCATCCCCGCCACGGGATGCGGATCGGCGATCCCTCCCGAGCGAAGACGCGGAGCCCCAACGGAGCTCCCCGATGTCCGCTGTCCTGTCCGAATCCCCGGCCGTCGATACACCGGCCGTTGCCGTCCTCGCCTGCCACGTGCACAAGTTCGGCGGCAGCAGCCTGGCCGATGCCCGCTGCATCGGCGCCCTGCGGGATCTGATTCCGCCCGATGCCCGCCTGCGACCGGTCGTGGTGTCGGCGATGCACGGCACGACCAACGCGCTGGTGGCACTCGCGGACGCGGCGGTCGCGGGCGGTGACTGGAAGCCCGGCTGGGACGCATTGCGCCGGCGTCATCTCGACACCGCGCAGGCCTTCGAGATCGGCGACAGCGGCCCCCTGCACCTGGCGCTGGAGGGCGAGTTCGTGCAGCTCGCCGAAGACCTGCAGGCGCTGGCCCGGGGCGACGGAGACGCCGTCGCGCTCGCCGCACGTGTGCACGGCAGCGGCGAACTGCTGTCCTCGCATCTGGTGCAGGCGGCGCTCGGCGCAGGCTGGCTGCGCCTCGACGCACGCGATGTCCTGGTGGTGCAGCCCGGGGAGATGGGCGCGGTGGTCGACTGGGACGCCAGCCGCTCGAAGCTCGCCCGGTGGCGACTGGCCCACGGCGCGCGCGACGTGGTGATCACCGGCTTCGTCGCGCGCGACGGCGAAGGCCGTCCGACCACCCTGGGCCGCAACGGCAGCGACTACTCCGCGGCGATCTTCGCCAATCTGTTCGATGCCGACGCGCTGACCATCTGGACCGATGTCGACGGCGTGCTGTCGGCGGATCCTCGGCTCGTGCCCGACGCCGTGTGCCTGGACGCGATGTCCTATGCCGAGGCCTGCGAACTCGCCTACTTCGGCGCCAAGGTGCTGCACCCGCAGACCTTGGCACCGGTCCAGGCGCGCGGCGTGCCGGTGCGCATCCGCAACAGCCGCAACCCCGCCGCGCCCGGCACGCTGATCGCGCCCGACGGCGCGCCGGCGGCGTCACCGGTCAAGGGCCTGACCCTGGTGCGCGATGTCGCCGTGCTCGAACTCGTCGGCAACGGCCTGGTCGGCGTGCCCGGCATGGCCGAGCGCCTGTTCGCGGCGCTGCACGGCGCCAGCGTGTCGGTGACGATGATCTCGCAGGGCTCGTCGGAACATTCGATCTGCTGCGTGGTGCGCGCCGAGCAGGCCGAACGGGGCCGCGCCGCCATCGCCGACGCCTTCGCCGAGGCGATCGCCGACGGTCAGGCGCAGGGCGTGACCGCCACGCCTGATCTCTGCGTGCTGGCCGCAGTAGGCGACGGCATGGTCGGCACCCAGGGCGTGGCCGCGCGGCTCTTCGACGGGCTGGCCCAGGCGCGCGTCAACATCCGCGCCATCGCGCAGGGCGCCAGCGAGCGCAACATCTCCGTCGCGATCGCACAGGACGATGCCACCCGCGCGTTGCGCGCCGCGCATGCCGCGTTCTGGCTGTCGCCGCAAACAGTGTCGGTCGGCGTGATCGGTCCGGGCCATGTCGGCAAGGCGCTGCTGTCGCAGCTGGCCGAGGTGCTGCCGGGCCTGAAGTCGCGCTCCGGGGTCGACCTGCGGCTGCGCGCCGTCGCCTCGAGCCGGCGCATGGCGCTCGAGGACACCGCGATGGATCCGGCGTCCGCCGCCGCGCGTCTGCACGACGACGATGCGCAGGCCTGCGATCTCGATGCGTTCGCCGCGCATGTCCGCGCCGGGCATCTGCCGCACGCGATGATCGTCGACTGCAGCGCCAGCGACGCGGTGGCCGCGAAATACGCCGACTGGCTCGCCGCCGGCATCCATGTGGTCACCCCGAACAAGCACGCCGGCAGCGGCGACTGGGCGCGCTACACGGCGATCGCCGAGGCGCGGCGCCAGGGCAGCAGCCGCTTCCTCTACGAAGCCACCGTCGGCGCCGGCCTGCCGGTCGTGCTGACGCTGCGCACGCTCATCGACACCGGCGACACGCTGCACGCCATCGACGGCATGCTCTCGGGCACGCTGGCGTGGCTGTTCAACAGTTTCGATGGCAGCCGGCCGTTCTCCGAACTGGTCCGCGAAGCGCGCGCGCTCGGTTACACCGAGCCCGATCCGCGCGACGACCTGTCGGGGCTGGACGTCGCGCGCAAGCTGGTGATCCTCGCCCGCGAGGCGGGACGCCCGCTGTCGCTGGCCGATGTCGCGATCGAAAGCCTGGTGCCCGACGCCCTGCGCGATGTCGATGTCGACACCTTCCTCGCCCGCGCCGGCGAACTCGACGCCCCGATGCAGGCGCGGCTCGACGCTGCGCGCGCCGCGGGCTGCGGGCTGCGCCACATCGCCAGCCTCGACCGCGACGGCCGCGCCACGGTTGGCGTGCAGGCGCTTCCGGCCGATCATGCGTGCATGCATACCCGCCTGACCGACAACCTGGTGCAGTTCACCACCACCCGCTACGCCGAGAATCCGCTGGTCGTCCAGGGCCCGGGCGCCGGTCCCGAGGTCACCGCGGCCGGCGTGTTCGGCGACGTGCTGAGCATTGCCCGGTCGCTCGGCGCGGGCCCGCGGAGGTCGGTATGAGCGGGAGCGCGACCGCGTTCGCGCCGGCCAGCGTCGGCAACATCGGCGTGGGCTTCGACCTGCTCGGCCACGTCATCGACGGCCCGCGCGACATCGCGACCGTGCGCCGCATCGACGCGCCGACGGTGCGCGTCGCCGCGATCCACGGCGACGTGACCGGCGCCGACCGGCTGCCCCTGGAGGCGGCCGACAATACCGCCGGACGAGCGCTGATCGCGCTACGTGACGCGCTGGGACTGGCGCACGGCTTCGAGATCGAACTGCACAAGGGCATCCCGCTCGGCTCCGGTCTCGGCGGCTCGGCCGCGTCCTGCGTCGCCGCCCTGGTGGCGGCCAATGTGCTGCTCGATGCGCCGCTGGCGCGCGAGGCGCTGTATCCGTTCGCACTCGACGGCGAAGCCGTGGCCAGCGGCAGCCGTCACGGTGACAACGTCGCACCGATGCTGCTCGGTGGCGTGGTCATGGCGACCGCCGATCGCGCTATCCGGCTGGACACGCCCGACTGGCTGCATGCGGTCGTCGTGCACCCCGACCAGATCCTCGAGACACGACGCTCCCGCGCGGTGCTCGCCGAACCCTTCGACCTGCACACGGTGGTCGCGCACAGCACGCATCTGGGGCTGTTCCTGACCGGCCTGCAGCGCGGCGGCGTCGCGCTGCTGCGCGCGGGCCTGCGCGACGTCCTGGTCGAGCCGCGCCGCGCCGCGCTGATTCCCGGCTTCCGCGCGGTGCAGCAGGCCGCCTTCGACCACGACGCGATCGGCGCGAGCATTTCCGGCGGCGGCCCCAGCGTCTTCGCCTGGTTCGCGTCCGAAGCCGCAGCGCGCGCGGCGGCCGGCGACATGCGCGCCGGCTTCGTCGAAGCGGGTTTCGGGGCGCGAGCCTATGTCTCGCCGGTCGCCGGGCCGCGCGCGGCGCTCGTCGACGCGCCGGCACGGTCGATGCGGTCGGCAGAGGCGAGCGCATGAACTTCGTCAGCACGCGCGGCGGTGTACCGCCGACCCCGTTCGATGTCGCGCTCGTGGCCGGCCTCGCCCCGGATGGCGGCCTGTACGTGCCGGAGACCATTCCGCAGGTCGATCTCGATGTCCCGCGAGCCACACTGGCCGACACCGCGGACGCGGTCCTCGCGCCCTACTTCGCCGGCTCGCGGCTGCGGCCCCGGCTCGCGGCGCTGTGCCGCGAGGCCTTCGCCTTCGATGCGCCGCTGAGGTCCCTGCGCGGGCCGGGCGATCACGTGCTCGAGCTGTTCCACGGGCCGACGGCTGCGTTCAAGGATTACGCCGCACGCTTCCTGGCCGCTGCGCTGGGTGAATTGCGTGCGCCCAACGCGCCGGCGACGACGATCGTCGTCGCCACCTCCGGCGACACCGGTGCCGCCGTCGCCGCGGCGTTCCATCGCCGGCCGGGCTTCCGCGTCGCGATCCTGTACCCCGACGGCAAGGTCTCGCCGCGCCAGGCGCACGGCCTCGAATGCTGGGGCGACAACGTGCAGGCGTACCGCGTGAACGGCAGTTTCGACGACTGCCAGCGCCTGGCCAAGCAGGCCCTGGGCGACACCGCACTGCGCGCCGAGCGCCCGCTGGGTTCGGCGAACAGCATCAGCCTCGGGCGGCTGCTGCCGCAGGCGGCGTACTACGCGCACGCCGCCGCGCATCACCGGGCCGCGCATGGCCGGGCGCTGCACGTCGTCATACCCACCGGCAACCTCGGCAACGCCTGCGCCGCGCTGCTCGCCCAGCGCATGGGCGCGCCGATCGGCGGCCTCCATCTGGCCTGCAACGCCAACGACACCCTGCCGCGCTTTTTCGCCGGCGCGGACTACGCACCGCAGGTCACGCGCGCCACGCTGGCGAATGCGATGGATGTCGGCGCACCGAGCAACATCGAACGCCTGCGCCACTGGTTCGCCGACGACGCCACGCTGCGCGCGACGCTGCAGGCAACGGCCGTCGACGACGCGACGATCCGCGCCACCATCGCCGCTGCGCCCATGCGCCACGGCATCGTCGCCTGTCCGCACACCGCGACCGCGCTGCATGTGCTGGAGACCCTGCGGGCATCCGGCGACACGCGGGACTGGGCCGTGGTAGCGACCGCGCACCCGGCGAAGTTCGACACGGTGGTCGAACCCCTGGTCGGGCATGCGGTCGAGGTGCCCGACGCCTTGGCGGCGTGTCTCGCGCGACCGGCGAGCGCGATCCCGCTGGATGCGGACTTCGATGCGTGGCGGAGCGCCCTGCGCGCGGGATAAGGACGCGATGCACATCGCAGCGACAGGATGGGAGTTGCAATGCCTGCTCGGCCGGACGCCGCGGGCGCGGCTTGACGGACTGACGCCCCGACGGTCTAACAACGACGGCATCGCATCAGCGCGAACCGCATGACCTGCCGGCAGCTTCAAACAGCCGCCATGGCTGTCGTATGGCGGCCCGGTGATCCGGTGACCTCACCGCGCCGCAACCCGCACATGAAAACGCCTCCCGCCCACGAGGGACGGGAGGCGTCACGACACGCGATCAACGGTTGGGATTGACCCTGAGCTGCTTGGCATCGACGGCGCGCACGCCTTCGATCTCGCGTGCCACTGCCGTGGCGCGGTCGATCTGCGCCTGACTGTCGACATCGCCCGACAGGCTCACAGTGCCGTTCGCGGTTTCGACGCTGATGTCGAGCCCCGCGACATCGCTCTCCGCCAGCAGACCGGCCTTGACCTTGGTCGTGATCCAGGTGTCGGACATCGGCTGGTTGGACTCGGTGTTCGCCGCCGTCGTGCGCTCGGAGCGGTCGGCGGTTTCCTGCGCGGCTGCCGCACCGGCGAACACCAGCGCACCGGCGAGCGCGGACGTCATCAGGGTCTTGCTGAGCTTGGACGCATTCATCGTTCTGGACTCCAGTCGTTCGGGTGTCGGCGAGTGTCCGCACGCCGCCGTGCCAGGGAAGTGAAGCCGCGCCGCCGCGTCCGCGTTCACGAACCGCTGATCGACGCGTTGGTATCTGCCTGCCATGCCCAAGACCCTCACCACCGCCGCACGTCCGGTCGACGATCCCATCCGCATCGCCCGGCTCGCCGGCCTGCGCTGGGTCAGTGACACCGAACCGGGACTGCGCCGCATTCGCGCCGGCAAGGGCTTCGCCTATCGCGACCCGGACGGCAACGCCGTGCGCGACGCGGCCACGCTCGAGCGGGCGCGCCGGCTCGCGGTGCCACCGGCCTATACCGACGTGTGGATCTGTGCGCTCGAGAACGGCCACCTGCAGGCGACCGGGCGCGACGCACGAGGGCGCAAGCAGTATCGCTACCACCCCGACTGGAGCGAGGTGCGCGGCGACGGAAAGTTCGACCGGATCGTCGCCTTCGGCACCGCACTGCCGAAGCTGCGCCGCGCGCTGCGGCGCGACCTCGCGCTGCCGGGCCTGCCGCGCGACAGAGTGTTGGCCATCGTCGTCTCGCTGATGGCGCAAACCTTCGTGCGCGTCGGCAACGACAGCTACACGCGCAGCAACGGGTCGTACGGGCTGACGACATTGCGCAACCGTCATTTCGAGTTCGTGCGCGCGGGCCGTGCGCGCCTGAAATTCCGCGGCAAGAGTGGACAGGAGCAGGAAATCACCCTCGACGATGCCAAGCTGACGCGACTCGTAAGGAAAGTGCAGCAGCTACCCGGCCAGGCGCTGTTCCAGTATCTCGACGACGACGGCACGCGCCACGGCATCGACTCGGGCATGGTCAACGACTATCTGCGCAGCGCCATGGGCGGCCCGTTCACCGCCAAGGATTTCCGCACCTGGGGCGGCACGCTGATGGCGTTCAGACGCTTCGCCGCGATGCCGCTGCCCGAAGGCCGGCAGGGCGGCGCACCCGGCGAGCGTGCGCTCGCCACCCAGGAGAAGATCGTCATTGCCGACGTCGCGGATGCGCTCGGCAACACGGTGGCGGTCGCGCGCAAGGCCTACATCGATCCGGTGCTGTACGCGGCCTGGCGCGACGGCAGCCTGCAGCGCGCCGCCGGCAATGCGCGCGGCGCACGGCAGTGGGAGGCCGCCTGCCTGAAACTGCTGCGCCGCCGACATCGCCTTGCACGTCGCAAATGAGCGTGCCCGCGCCGATTTAGTTGGCGAAGTAACTGTTGACACCCTGCGCAGCGCCATGGTTTTCTCGACCCATGACGCAGCGCAACACCCGCACGCAGACCGTCCAGGCCGCCGACCCCGGCGCCGGTCTGCCGCCGCGCCTGCTCACCGCCAGCATTCTCCTTCTCGTACTCCTTATTACCGTCCAGACAGGCGCGGGGATGGGGTTTGCGTAGCAGATAGCAGACACCCAAGGTCGAAAAACCGAACCCCGTGCCGACAGGCCCGGGGTTTTTTTTCGCCCGAACACCGCCCTCCCATCGCACCTCAACCAGCGGATGTCGTCCATGTCACAGTCCAGACCCACCATCGCCATCGTCGGCTACGGCAGCCAGGGCCGCGCGCACGCGCTGAACCTGCGTGATTCCGGCTTCGACGTCACCATCGGCCTGCGCCCCGGCGGCCCGACCGAGCAGAAGGCCAAGGCCGACGGCTTCAGCGCGAAGACGCCTGCCGAGGCCGTCGCCGATGCCGACCTGGTCGCGGTGCTGACGCCCGACATGGTGCAGAAACAGCTGTACGCCGATGTGCTGGCCCCGCACATGAAACGAGGCGCGTGCCTGCTGTTCGCGCACGGACTCAACGTGCATTTCGACATGATCGCGCCGCGTGCGGATCTGGACGTGGTGCTGGTCGCGCCCAAGGGGCCGGGCGCCCTGGTGCGGCGCGAATACGAGATCGGCCGCGGCGTGCCGTGCATCTACGCCGTGCACCAGGACCCGAGCGGCACTGCCGAGCAGCTGGCGCTGACCTATGCCGCAGGCCTCGGCGGCGCACGCGCGAACATCATCAGGACCACGTTCAAGGAGGAAACCGAGACCGACCTGTTCGGTGAGCAGGCCGTGCTGTGCGGCGGCGCGTCCTCGCTGGTGCAGGCCGGGTTCGAAACCCTGGTCGAAGCCGGCTACCAGCCCGAGATCGCGTATTACGAGGTGCTGCACGAGCTCAAGCTGATCGTCGATCTGTTCTACGAGGGCGGTATCACCCGGATGCTGGAATTCGTGTCCGAGACCGCGCAGTACGGCGATTACGTCAGCGGCCCGCGGGTCATCGACGCCGGCGTCAAGGCGCGCATGAAGGACGTGCTGACCGACATCCAGAACGGCACCTTCACCAAGAACTGGGTGGCCGAATACGAAGCCGGCCTGCCGAACTACACGAAGTACAAGCAGGCCGATCTCGAGCATCCGATCGAGCAGGTCGGCCGCGAGCTGCGCGCCAAGATGGTCTGGCTCGATGCCGGCGCCGATGCGAAGGCCGCCACGCCCGATCCGCGGAAAGAGGCCGCCTGATGAACGGCGCCCGCTGGCTGGTGCAGGCCCTGGAAGCCGAAGGCGTGGACACGCTCTTCGGCTATCCGGGCGGCGCGATCATGCCCTTCTACGATGCGCTGCACGGCGCGTCACTGAAGCACGTACTGGTCCGCCACGAACAGGGCGCGGCCTTCGCTGCGAACGGGTTCGCACGCGCCAGCGGCCGCGTCGGTGTCTGCGTGGCGACCTCCGGCCCCGGCGCCTCGAACCTGGTGACCGGCATCGCCGACGCGATGCTGGATTCGGTGCCGATGGTGGTCATCACCGGCCAGGTGGCGACGCCGCTGATGGGCACCGACGCGTTCCAGGAACTGGACGTGTTCGGCATGACCCTGCCGATCGTCAAGCACAGCTTTCTGCTGCGCAGCGTCGACGAACTGCCCGACGTCGTCCGCGAGGCCTTCCGCATCGCGCGCTCGGGCCGACCCGGGCCGGTGCTGATCGATCTGCCCAAGGACGTGCAGATCGGCGACGCCGCGCATCTCGGCGCGCACGTGCCTTCTTCAGCCGAGTCCGTGCCGGCCTGCGCGGACCACGCGCTGCACGAGGCCGCCGCGCTGATCTCGCAGGCCGAGCGTCCGGTGGTCTACGGCGGCGGCGGCATCGTGCTCGGCGATGCGCTGGAGGCGTTCCGCGAATTCGCCGACCTGACCGGCATCCCGACCGTGCTGACGTTGCGCGGCCTGGGCGCGCTGCCGCCGGCGCACCCGGCGAACATGGGCATGCTGGGCATGCACGGCAGCCGCGCGGCGAACCTGGCGGTGCAGGAATCCGATCTGTTGATCGTCGTGGGTGCGCGCTTCGACGATCGCGCCACCGGCAAACTGGCCGAGTTCGCACCGCTGGCGCGCGTCGTGCATCTGGACGGCGACGGCTGCGAGATCGGCAAGTTGCGCGAGACCGATGTCGCGGTGTGCGGCGATGTCGCGACGAGTCTGTCGCGACTGGCCGCACCGTGCGCGGCGCAGATGCAGGGCCGGCATGCCGCCGCCCGTGCCGCATGGCGGGCCCTATGCGCGCAGCGCCGCGAGACCTTAGCCGCGCGCTACGACGCACCCGGGGACGCGGTCTTCGCGCCGGCGCTGCTCAAGCGCATGAGCGAACTGGCGCCCGATGCGACCGTCGCCTGCGATGTCGGCCAGCACCAGATGTGGGTCGCGCAGCACTGGCGCTTCGATCATCCGCGCAGGCACCTGACCAGCGGCGCGCTGGGCGCGATGGGCTTCGGCCTGCCGGCCGCGATCGGCGCGCAGATGGAGGACCGGTCGCGGCGCGTGGTCTGCGTCAGCGGCGACGGCTCGTTCCTGATGAACGTGCAGGAGCTGGCGACGCTGCGCCGCTACGGCCTGCCGGTGAAGATCATCCTGCTCGACAACCAGGCGCTGGGCATGGTGCGGCAATGGCAGGAACTGTTCTTCGAGCGCCGCTATTCCGAGATCGACCTGTCCGACAACCCGGACTTCGCGCACGTCGCACGCGCGTTCGGTATCCAGGCGCTGTCGGTCGACAAGGCCGCCGATGTCGAAGCCGCGCTGGCGGCGCTGCTGGCCGTCGACGGCCCGGCGCTGCTGCACGTCGCCATCGACACCGCCGCCAATGTCTGGCCGCTGGTGCCGCCGAACCACAACAACGCGCAGATGCTCGATGCCGACGAGGTCGCCTCGCTCGACACCGGCGCAGCTCCGCCCGCGGCCACCTCCAAGGAATCGAGCCATGCGTTACCGGTGTGAGTTGACCCTGCGCCGCGCCGAAGGTGCGCTGGTGCGCGTGCTGGGCACGACCGAACGCCGCGGCTTCCGGCCGCTGTCGTTCGAAGGCGACGCGCCCGACGACGGCGACCGCTGGCAGTTGCGCATGACCGTCGAAAGCGATCGTGCGCCGGCCGCCCTGCAGGGCCAGTTGGCCAAGCTCTACGACTGTCTGTCGGTGGAGGTCTCGCCGTGTCGTTGAACCTCATCGCCGAGGCCGCACCCACGCCTGCGCCGGCGGTTGCGGAGGCGGTTGCGCCGGTGCGCACCCTGGCCTGGTTCGACGGCGCGCTGCACGACGTGGAAGCGCTGCAGGCCGGCCTGACCACGCACGCGATGCACTACGGCAGCGGTGTGTTCGAAGGGATTCGCAGCTACGCGACCGCCGAGGGCGCGGCCGTGTTCCGCCTGCCCGAGCACATGGCGCGCATGCGCGAAGGCGCCGCGCTGCTGGGCATGGCGTTCGACCCCGCCCGGGCGACCGACGCCGTGCTGGAGACGCTGCGCGCGAACCGGCACCGCGACGCCTACATCCGTCCGCTGGCCTGGTTCGGCGAGGGCGGCTTCGGCCTCGATGTCGAAGGCCACAGCGAACACCTGATGGTCGCCACCACCGCCACCCGCGTGCACCTGGCCGGCGCGCGCGCGCGCCTGGGCCTCAGCACGTGGCGGCGCAATCCGGCCGATTCACTGCCGCCGCTGAAACTGTGCGGCGCGTACATCAATTCGATCCTGGCCAAGCGCGAGAGCAAGGCCCGCGGGTTCGACGAAGCCTTGTTCACCGATGCGGCCGGATACGTGGTCGAGTGCACCGGCGCCAATGTGTTCATGGTGGCCGGGGGCCGGATCACCGCGGTCGCGCATCGCGATGCACTGCCGGGTATCACCCGCGACACCCTGATCGCGCTGAGCGGCGCAGAGGCACGCGCGGTCACGGTCGACGAACTGCGCGACGCCGACGAGGTCTTCGCCTGCGGCACCGCGGCCGAGGTCGCGCCGGTGCAGGCGATCGAGGACCGCCGCTACGGCGACAACCCGGTCACCCGCGAACTGGCCGCACTGTATGCGCGCGTGGTGCGCGGCGAGGCCGAGACCGGCCGCGGCTGGCTGACGGCGGTCTGAGGCCGACATGACGGAATCGGACGTACGCCGCGCGCCCCTCGTCACCGCCAGCGACGTGCTGGCGGCGCAGGCGCGGCTGCGCCGGTATCTCGACGTCACGCCGATGCACTACGCCGAGCGCTTCGGCTGCTGGCTGAAGCTGGAGAACCTGCAGCGCACCGGTTCGTACAAGGTGCGTGGCGCGCTGAATGCGCTGCTGGCTGCGCGCGAGCGCGGCGACGAGCGCACGGTCATCACCGCCTCGGCCGGCAACCATGCCCAGGGCCTGGCCTGGGCGGCGTACCGGCTCGGCGTGCCGGCGATCACGGTGATGCCGAAAACCGCGCCCGACACCAAGATCGCCGGCGTCGCCCACTGGGGCGCGACCGTGCGCCTGCACGGTGAGACCTACGACGAGGCCAAGGCCTTCGCCGCCGAACTGGCCGCGCAGAACGGCTTTCGCCCGCTGTCGGCGTTCGACGATGTCGACGTGATCGCCGGCCAGGGCACGGTGGGGCTGGAGATCGCCGCCCATCTGACCCCCGATGTCGTCATCGTGCCGATCGGCGGTGGCGGCCTGGCCTCGGGCGTCGCCCTGGCCCTGAAATCACAGGGCGTGCGCATCGTCGGTGCCCAGGTCGAAGGCGTGGACGCGATGGCGCGCGTCCTGTGCGGTGACGACGCGCCGTTCGCCCCGCTGGCGACGCTGGCCGACGGCGTGCGGGTCAAGGCCGTCGGCCACATCACCCGCGGTCTGCTGGCGGAGCTGCTCGACGACATCGTCATCGTGCGCGAAGCCGAACTACGCGAGACGCTGGTGCGCCTGGCGCTGGAAGAGCACGTGATCGCCGAAGGCGCCGGTGCACTGGCGCTCGCGGCCGGGCGACGCGTCGCCGGCAAGCGCAAGGCGGCGGTGGTGTCGGGCGGCAACGTGGACGCGCGCGTGCTGGCGGGCCTGCTGTCCGACGTGCGGCCCCGTGCGCCGCGCAAGCCGCGCCGGCGCGTGCGCGACACCGGGGCCGCACGCGGCACCACGGCAGCCGTGCCGGTCGCCGTACCGCGCCGGCGCAACGATCTCGCGCCGCGGACGGCATCCACGGCCACCGGCAGCGAACCCCGACTTCGTCCCGCGACGCCGCCTTCCCGCACGACCGAGCGCACGCCGCACCGCATTCCCGAGGACGTTCCCGCATGACTTCACCCGACATCATCCGCATCTTCGACACCACGCTGCGCGACGGCGAGCAGTCACCCGGCTGCAGCATGTCGCCGCAGCAGAAGGTGGTGATGGCGCGCGCACTCGACGCCCTGGGCGTCGACATCATCGAAACCGGCTTTCCGGCGAGTTCGGAATCCGATCGCGACGCCACACGGCTGATTGCACGCGAGGTCCGGCGGCCGACGCTGGCCGTGCTGTCGCGTTGCCTGCCGGCCGACATCGAAGCCTCGGCGCGGGCGCTCGAAGGCGCGGCCAGGCCGCGGCTGCACGTCTTCCTGTCGACCAGTCCGCTGCACCGTGAGCACAAGCTGCGCATGGGCAAGGACGAGGTGCTGGAATCGATCGCCCGCAACGTCGCGCATGCGCGGCGCCTGATCGACGACGTCGAGTTCTCGGCCGAGGACGGCACCCGCACCGAAGAGGACTTCCTGGCCGAATCGATCGCGGTCGCGATCGCCAATGGCGCGACTACCATCAATGTGCCGGACACCCTGGGCTACACCACGCCCGACGAGATCCGCGGCCTGTTCCAGCGCCTGATCGCCGACATTCCCGGTGCACGCGACGTCGTGTTCAGCGCGCACTGCCACAACGATCTGGGCCTGGCGGTGGCCAATTCGCTGGCCGCGATCGAAGGTGGCGCGCGCCAGGTGGAATGCACCGTCAATGGCATCGGCGAGCGCGCCGGCAACTGCGCGGTCGAGGAACTGGCGATGGCGCTGAAGGTACGCAACGCCTACTACGCGCTGGACACACGGATCGACACGCGTCGCCTGGTCCCGACCTCGCAGTTGCTGACCCGCCTGATCGGCATGCCGGTGCAGCGCAACAAGGCGATCGTCGGCGACAACGCGTTCGCACACGAATCGGGCATTCACCAGCACGGCATGCTGCGCCACCGCGGCACCTACGAGATCATGAATCCGGCCGATGTCGGCTGGCCCGATTCGAAGATGGTGCTGGGCCGCCACAGCGGCCGCGCCGCAGTGGGCCATCGCCTGCGGGCTTTGGGCTACACGCTCGAGGACGGCCAGATGGACCAGGTGTTCGAGGCCTTCAAGGCGCTGTGCGAGCAGCAGCGCGTGGTCGACGACGACGACCTGGAGCGGCTGATGAACGGGGGCGTGCCGAGCCAGGGCTTCCGCCTGGCCTCGATGACCGTCAGCGATCGCGGCCAGCGTGCCAGCGCGCAGATCGAACTCTCCGATCCCGACGGTCGCACGATCACCGAGAGCGCGCTGGGCGACGGGCCGGTGGATGCGCTGTTCGCCGCACTGGCCGCCGCCACCGGCGTCGACCTGTCGCTGGAGAGTTACCAGGTGCACAGCGTCGGCATCGGGCGCGACGCGCGCGGCGAAGCCAATCTGAGCGTCCGCCACGAAGACGCCACCGGCACGAGCGTCGCATTCAAAGGCACCGGCACCAGCCGCGACATCATCGAAGCGAGTGCGCTGGCCTGGCTGGACGTCGCCAACCGCCTCCTGCGCCGGCGCGCCGAAACTTCGCCGGGCGCGCAGCGGACGGCGGCGCATGCCTGATCGACAGCGTCGATGTGCGGCGGCACGGGCACAGCCGCACCGGACCGCACCCCGCACCAAGAGCGCGCGTGCATGCGCTCCACGGACCACTCCCCGTCGCGCACCCGCGCACGCCTCCACACGACACTTATCCCGATGACCACCCCTGCACCGAAAACCCTGTTCGACAAGCTGTGGGACGCCCACGTGGTCGTCCCCGAAAGCGACGCCGCGCCCGCGGTGCTGTACATCGACCTGCACCTGATCCACGAGGTCACCTCGCCGCAGGCCTTCACCGAGCTGCGCGCCCGGGGCCTGGCGCCGCGTCGCCCGGACCGCACCAAGGCGACGATGGACCATTCCACGCCCACGCTGCCCGCAGACGCCGACGGCCGCCTGCCCTACTTCACCGAGGCCGCGCGCGCGCAGGTGAACACGCTGGCCGCCAACTGCGCCGAGTTCGGCATCGAACTCTTCGACATGGATTCCGACAGCCGCGGCATCGTGCATGTGATCGCGCCCGAGCAGGGCTTCACCCTGCCCGGCATGACCATCGTCTGCGGTGACAGCCACACCTCGACACACGGCGCCTTCGGCGCGCTGGCCTTCGGCATCGGCACGAGCGAGGTCGGCAACGTGCTGGCCACGCAGTGCCTGCTGCAGCGCAAGGCCAAAACGATGTCGATCACCGTCGACGGCGTGCTGGCGCCGGGCGTCGGCGCCAAGGACGTGATCCTGCACATCATCGGCGTGATCGGCGTCAACGGCGGCACTGGCCACGTCATCGAATACCGCGGCTCGACGATCCGCGCGATGGACATGGAACAGCGCATGACCCTGTGCAACATGTCGATCGAGGCCGGCGCGCGCGCTGGCATGGTGGCGCCCGACCAGGTGACCTTCGACTGGATCGCGCGCACGCCGCGCGGCCCGAAGGGTGCCGCCTTCGATGCCGCCGTCGCGCGCTGGTCGTCGCTGCACAGCGACCCGGGCGCGCGCTTCGACGCGGACGTCGTCATCGATGCCGCCGACATCCGCCCCACCCTCACCTGGGGCACGCACCCGGGCACCGCGATCGGCGTGGACGCGCCGATTCCGGCGCCCGCCGATGTCGCCGCACAGAAGGGACTGGACTACATGCGGCTGCATGCGGGCGAGACCCTCGCCGGCACGCCGGTCGACGTGGTGTTCGTGGGCTCGTGCACCAACGGCCGGCTCGGCGACATGCGCGACGTGGCCCGGGTGCTGCGCGGCCGGCATGTGGCGCCGGGTGTGCGCATGCTGGTGGTGCCGGGCTCGGAGATCGTCAAGCGCGCGGCGGAAGCCGAGGGCATCGACGCCGTGGTGCGCGCCGCAGGCGCCGAATGGCGCGAACCGGGCTGCTCGATGTGCATCGCGATGAACGGCGATCTGGTCGCGCCCGGGCAGCTGGCCGTGAGTACGAGCAACCGCAATTTCGAGGGCCGCCAGGGCCCCGGCGCGCGCACCCTGCTGGCCTCGCCGTTGACCGCGGCCTGGGCGGCCGTGCACGGCCGCGTCGGCGATCCGCGCGCGTTGTTCTCCACCCCCGACCAGCGTGAGGTCGCCTGATGTCCGCCGCCAACTCCACTGTGGCTTCCACGAACAGCGACGCGTCCGAGTTTCCGGTGCGCTCGCGCAGCGTCGTGCTGCGCGAGACCAACATCGACACCGACCAGATCATCCCCGCGCGCTTCCTGTCGACGACGTCGCGCAAGGGCCTCGGCCGCCACGCGTTCAACGACTGGCGCTGGCGCGACGACGGCACGCCGAATCCGGACTTCGTGTTCAATCGCGACGAGAACGCAGGCCGGTCGATTCTCATCGCCGGTCGCAACTTCGGCTGCGGCTCGTCCCGTGAGCATGCGCCCTGGGCGCTGCGCGACCTCGGCCTGCGCGCGATCGTCAGCAGCGAGATCGCCGACATCTTCCGCGGCAACGCGCTCAAGAACGGTCTGCTGCCGATCGTGCTGGCCGAAGCCGACGTGCAGGCCCTGATGGCGCGGCCGGACGACGTGCTGGAAATCGACATCGTGGCCCGCGAACTGCGCACGCCCGGCGGCGACGTCCACGCCTTCCCGCTCGACGCGTTCGCACGCACCTGCCTGCTCGAGGGCGTCGACGAAATGGGTTACCTGCTGGCGCGCCGCGCCGACATCCAACGTTACGAGGAGCGCCACCATGCACGCTGACATCGTCGTACTGCCGGGCGACGGCATCGGCCCGGAAGTCACCGCCGCCGCCGTCGAGGTGCTGCAGGCGGTCGCGCGCCGTTACGGCCATCGCTTCGCGCTGCACACGCATCTGATCGGCGGCGCCGCGATCGACGCGACCGGCACGCCACTGCCCGACGACACCCTGGCCGCGGCGCGCGACGCCGATGCGGTGCTGCTGGGCGCGGTGGGCGGACCGAAATGGTCCGATCCGAATGCCACCGTGCGGCCCGAGCAGGGCCTGCTGGCGATCCGCAAGGCACTGGGCCTGTATGCCAACCTGCGCCCGACCCGTCCGCACAATGCCGCCATCGGCGCCTCGCCGATCAAACCCCATCTGCTGGCCGGCGTCGACCTGCTGGTCGTGCGCGAGCTCACCGGTGGCATCTACTTCGGCGCGCGCACCCGCAGCGCCGACGCCGCCAGCGACCTGTGCACCTACAGCGTCGCCGAGATCGAGCGTGTCGTGCGCCGCGCCTGCCTGCTGGCACGCGGCCGTCGTGGCCACGTCACCTCGGTCGACAAGACCAACGTGCTGGAAACCTCGCGGCTGTGGCGCGATGTCGCCACGCGTGTGGCGCGCGACGAGTTCCCCGACATCACCCTGGACCACCAGCTGGTCGATTCGATGGCGATGCATCTGCTGTCGAAGCCGCGCGCGTTCGACGTGATCGTGACCGAGAACATGTTCGGCGACATCCTCACCGACGAGGCCTCGATGCTGGCCGGGTCGCTGGGGCTGCTGCCGTCGGCCTCGCTCGGCGACGGCGGCGCGGGGACCGACGGATCGGCCTCGCCGGGCCGCGTCAAAGGCCTCTTCGAGCCCATCCACGGCTCCGCGCCCGACATCGCCGGCAAGGGCATCGCCAACCCCTACGGCGCGATCCTCAGTGCCGCGCTGCTGTTGCGCTACTCGCTCGGGCTGTCGATGGAGGCGGCCTGCATCGAGCAGGCCGTCGATTCTGCGCTGGAAGACGGCGTGTTCAGCGCCGACATTGCCGCGGGCGGCCATGCGCATTCGACGCGCGCGGTCACCGCCGCCGTGCTCGAGCGCATCGAGGTCAGCTGCCAGGTCACCGAGCTGCGCGACTGAACGCCGCCGCGCGAAACGGGATGGCCGTCTCCTGTGGCCGCGACATCTGCGCCGGGCGGATGCGCTGTGCCGCAGGTCGGCGGCACAGCACCTCCGGCACGCCATTGCGGCGCGCATCCTGCGTCCGTCGTCGAACATTCCGAGACGGATGACCGCGGCGCTCCCCGTCACCGTGCCCACCGAATCCGAGAGCCCGATGCCCGAGTACCGTTCCAGAACGTCCACCCACGGTCGCAACATGGCCGGCGCCCGCGCCCTGTGGCGCGCGACCGGCATGACCGACGGCGACTTCCACAAGCCCATCATCGCGGTCGCCAACTCGTTCACCCAGTTCGTGCCCGGCCACGTGCATCTCAAGGACATGGGCCAGCTGGTGGCCCGCGAGATCGAACGCGTGGGCGGCGTGGCCAAGGAGTTCAACACCATCGCCGTCGACGACGGCATCGCAATGGGCCACGACGGCATGCTGTATTCGCTGCCGAGCCGCGAACTGATCGCCGACGCCGTGGAGTACATGGTCAACGCGCACTGCGCAGATGCGCTGGTGTGCATCTCCAACTGCGACAAGATCACGCCCGGCATGCTGATGGCGGCGCTGCGGCTCAACGTGCCGGTGGTCTTCGTCTCCGGCGGGCCGATGGAAGCGGGCAAGACCCGGCTCGCGAACGGCGACGCGGGGCGCAAGCTCGATCTCGTCGACGCGATGGTGATGGCGGCCGATCCGCGCGCCAGCGACGACCAGGTGGCCGCTGTGGAGCGCAGCGCCTGCCCCACCTGCGGCTCGTGCTCGGGCATGTTCACCGCGAACTCGATGAACTGCCTGACCGAGGCGCTGGGCCTGTCGCTGCCCGGCAACGGCACGCTGCTGGCCACGCATGCCGATCGCGAACAGCTGTTCCTGCGCGCCGGCCGCACCGTGGTCGAACTCTGCCACCGCTGGTACGGCGGCGAGGACCCGACCGCGCTGCCGCGTGGCATCGCCACGTTCGAGGCGTTCGAGAATGCGATGACGCTCGACATCGCGATGGGCGGCTCGACGAATACGATCCTGCACCTGCTGGCGGCCGCGCAGGAAGCGGAGGTCGACTTCACCATGGCCGACATCGACCGCCTCTCGCGCCGCGTGCCGCAGCTGTGCAAGGTGGCTCCGAACACGCCGGACTACCACGTCGAAGACGTGCACCGCGCCGGCGGCATTCCCGCCATTCTCGGTGCGCTGGCACGCGGCGGCCTGCTGCACACCGGTGTGGCGACCGTGCACGCGCGCACGCTGGCCGACGCGATCGCCGCCTGGGACATCGACAACACCGACGACGATGCCGTGCACACGTTCTTCCGCGCCGGCCCGGCCGGCATCCCCACGCAGACCGCCTTCAGCCAGGCGACGCGCTGGGACACGCTGGACACCGATCGCGCGCACGGCTGCATCCGCGACGTGGATCACGCCTATTCGAGCGACGGCGGCCTCGCCGTGCTCACCGGCAACCTCGCCATCGACGGCTGCGTGGTCAAGACCGCGGGCGTGGACGCGGCGATCCACGCCTTCGAAGGCCCGGCGCGCGTATTCGAGAGCCAGGAGGACGCGGTGGCCGGCATTCTCGACGACGTGGTGCAGCCGGGCGAGGTCGTCGTGATCCGCTACGAAGGTCCCAAGGGCGGCCCCGGCATGCAGGAGATGCTGTACCCCACCAGCTATCTGAAGTCCAAGGGACTGGGCGCGAAGTGCGCGCTGCTGACCGACGGTCGCTTCTCCGGCGGCACCTCCGGCCTGTCGATCGGGCATGTGTCGCCGGAAGCCGCGGCCGGGGGCACGATCGCACTGGTGCGCGACGGCGATCGCATCCGCATCGACATCCCCGCGCGATCGATCGCACTGCGGGTCGACGACGCGGAACTCGCCGCACGCCGCAGCGCACAGAACCCGCTCGGATGGAGACCGAAGCACGCACGGCCGCGTCGAGTGAGCACCGCACTCAAGGCCTACGCCCTGCTCGCCGCCAGCGCCGACAAGGGCGCGGTGCGCGATCGCGCCCTGGTCGGCGACTGACGCGACGTCCGGCGTGCTCAACGCCCGGCAGCGAGCAGCCTGTCCAGCGGGCTCGTGACCGCGGACGCACCGCGCCCCAGCACATGGGTGTAGATCTGCGTCGTCGCGACGTCCTCGTGCCCGAGCAGTTCCTGCACCGTGCGAATGTCGTGCCCCGCTTCGAGCAGATGCGTCGCGAACGAATGCCGCAATGTGTGGCAGGTGGCGGCTTGAGAATGCCGGCACGCACGCGTGCCCGCTTCACCGCCCGCTGGAGGACTTCTTCCGACACGTGATGCCGACCGGTGCGCCCGGTGCGCGGGTCGGTCGACAGTCGCGCGGAGGGAAACAGGTACTGCCAGCCCGGCTCGAGGTCCGCGCCGGGATACTTGCGCGCGAGCGCATGCGGCAGATGGACCCGCCCGCCACCGGAAGCCCGATCCGTCGCGTGCTGCACGAGCGCATGCGCGCGCTGGCGCTCGAGATCGGGTCGAAGGCTCACCGGCAGCGGTACGCGACGGTCCTTGCCACCCTTGCCGTCGCGCACCGTGATCTCGCCACGCACGGCGTCGACGTCCTTGATCCGCAGCCGCAGGCATTCGAGAAGACGCATGCCGCTGCCATACAGCAGGCTGCCCATCAGCCAGCACGGCCCTTCGAGCGCGGCGAGCAGACGCGCCACCTCGTCCCGCGAGAGCACCACAGGCAACCGCCGCGGCCGCTTGGCCCGTACCAGCCCCTCCATCCATGGCAGCTCGACCTCCAGCACCTCCCGGTAGAGAAAGAGCAAGGCCGCCAGCGCCTGGTTCTGGGTGCCGGCGGAGACTTGGCCCTCCGTGGCAAGCCCGGTCAGAAACGCCTCGACCTCCGCCTGCGCCATCTCACGCGGGTGACGCCTCCCGTTGGCGATCACGAAGCGCCGGATCCAGGCCACATAGGCCTGCTCGGTGCGCACGCTGTAGTGCTTCACACGCAGACGGGCCCGAACCTGCTCCAGCAAGCGCGGCCGTTGCTCGCCCGTGACGCCCTCGTTTCCGCCGGTGTAACTCATACGCCCGCATCCTCGTCGGATAACGCGGGCAGCGTCCGCCCTACAGGACGCCTGAAGAATCCGCCAACGTGTTGATGCGGCGTAGGAATTTGCCCCCTTTCCGCCCGACTACCGTTGCCTGATACTCGGCACAACGCCGCGTTTTAGCGGTCCAATAGTTGTTAGGCCCGCGGGGGAGATTCTCGGCACATGGTTCTATCTCAAAAGACACTTGAGTGCCTTCGAGAAATGATCAACGAGAGGACCGAGTACCGCTCCGGTCCGAAGATCATCCAATTCTTCAACGGCCTCGGATTCAATGACACGTATGGCCAGGGATTTCCGTCTCGCTGGATGTTCACGGACGAGCGCCTATCTAAGATCAACGGAACGCCTCAGATCGATGAGTGCATTCGGCGTACTTTTGCGCCAATTAATTTTGTCGGGCGTATGGGGGAGCTAGATCAGCTCTTAAGTGACTTCAATCAGTACTTGGCCTTTGACAAATGGCGTATAGAGCGCCAAGGGGCTGGCCTTCATTTCCGGAAACTTGACCGGGTTGAGATACAAGAGCCCCCTTCTCACAAGCAGCGGGAGGACGACTTCCTCCGCCGTGACTTCTCGGACGTTCGCTTTGACGGCTTGGGGCTAGAGCCGTCGGTTGTTGCAGTTCTTGAGGAGCGGGTCAAAGAGATCGAGAGATGCTACTCATCAGGCTCTCCGCTTGCGGTGATTCTTCTAGCCGGCAGTACGCTAGAGGGCGTTCTCCTCGGAGTCGCAACCAGCCACCCAAAAGAGTTCAATTGCGCCTCTTCCGCCCCCAAAGATCAATCGGGCAAGGTCCGCCCATTTCAGTCTTGGACACTTAACAACTTTGTTGACGTTTCCCGCGAGCTCAAGATCATCGAGCATGACACGCACAAGTTCAGCCATGCTCTCAGAGACTTTCGCAACTACATCCATCCGTTTGAGCAGCTGGCTTCTGGTTTCTCACCGCGCGAACACACCGCTAAAATTTGCCTCCAGGTACTCAAGGCCGCCTTCCATGACTTGCGCCAAAACGTTTCAAGGCTGCGGGCCTAACAATTCATTCAAGCCGAACCCGCTTCGCGGGTCGGCTTAATTCCGGTGTTAGGCCGCAGGAGCACGCACCGCGATGACCACACAAGCGCAGTTGACCCAAAATCAAGCGTATTTGGCTATGTATGCCTTCTTGGACAAGCAATTCTCGCTGGGCTGCGAGGAGCTTGGCGGGATTCTTGGATCAATGTCACTACTTGCAGACGGGTCTCCCGCAGATCAGGCGCTAGTTCAACAGTGGCAAGATGCTGTTGCGGCAGCATTGTCGGGCAATGTAGAAGCACAATTGAGGCTGGGTTAGTGCGCGCCAGTCAGCGGCCTAACAGTTCATTCAAGCCGATGCCGCTTCGCGGCACTGCTTAATTCAAGCGTTAGGCCGCTCAATGAGTTCTGCTCTCCCCCCAACCCTATTCTTTAGCTTTCTGGGATTGCTGTTCGTTCTATTCGTTGCTGGCGCAGCTCGAGCGCAGGCTGGAGAGGCAGAGCACGTCTTGAGGAGCGGGCGCGTCGGGGAGGCCGAGATCATCGGCTATCTCAGATCCGAGGACGGTATCACCGTCAAATACACGTTCCTTCCCAAGGGCCACGAGGAAGTACTTGTCTGTGAGAAGCTAGTGCGCGGCAGAGTCAAGCAGTTCCCACCTGGTTCCCGCGTGCCGGTTCGGTATCTCGCTAGCTATCCTTCGATTTCAGTGCTGCTCCCCTATGGTCGGCGCCAGAATCCCAATTAGGATTTGCGCACGGGTTTCAGCGTGAGAGCTGCCTAACAATTCATTCAAGCCGACGCCGCTTCGCGGCGCGGCTTAACACAGGTGTTAGGCGCCATGGGCAGCAGAATGGCAATCGTGAAGACGGGAACGTGGCTATACGGCGGCGTGGCTGAAACGCCCATCGATATCGTCGCTATGGACTGCGACTGGCACTACGAACTAGACAAGGCGGATGGGGTGCCAGACCCGGAACCACCGCAACCGATGGGCCCAGACGGCGTTCTCTACTACGTTCGGTTCGAACATGCGCTCCGGCCGCCCGGCCCGACGTCGGTAGACTCGCCTGGCTGCGCGAGCATCGAGGAAGCAATGCGCCGCGCCGAGAGTAAGGTGCAAGGTGGCGTCCGCTGGGATGACTAGCTTGGCGCCTAACAATTCGTCCAAGCCGACGCCGCTTCGCGGCGCGGCTTAACTCAGGTGTTAGGCCGCTATGACAGACCGCCGCGACTTTGCAATTGAAGCTCTACTCGCTGGCAGGGGCTACGAGTGGGCGGTGGAGAACGGATACATCCAAAGCGGCCAGTCCCTGAGCACCTCTGAAGCTCTCGGGATCACGCGACGGGACGTAGTGGCTTACTTAGAAGCCCATCCTGTTCCCGGTTTGGACACTCGCATGGCCTACTATCAGAGCGTCTCGGACGGCCCCAAATGGCGCCCGGAGAACGGCGGCTTTGTGGTTGGGTGGCAGGAGCGAGGCGCTTTCTTTCCCGAGCACGCCGTCTCGTCGGAGCAAGAACTTCGTCAGGTATGGATCAAGTACTTGGCCGGGTCGCTAGGGCTAGCGGCCTAACAATTCGTCCAAGCCGACGCCGCTTCGCGGCGCGGCTTAACTCAGGTGT
>VFQP010001844.1_pt1 | contig 25913 bp, 37 predicted proteins | sample 3512351 | NCBI WGS metagenome assembly VFQP01 (sample SAMN10412372, study PRJNA504923) | tailings metagenome | isolation source: Relicate 1 Philex TSF1 revegetated site | place: Philippines: Tuba, Benguet | collected 2017-08-29
CACACACACACACACACACACACACACACACACACACACACACACACACACACACCTGCAGGAAAGCGGGCTTGAAAGATATCCTTCTTCCCTCTCTTGAGTGGCAGTTCAAAGTCAGGCAGCTCTGCAAGTTCAATACGGACAGATTGTGCATGAGGTGCCCATACCCTGTGTGATGTGGTGTGTGTTGATGTGAGTGTGATGTGTGTGTGATGTGTGCGATGTGTGTGTCATCCATGCATATACAGAAACCGCGTACAATATCAACACCAAACACACATAAATGCACTGTTCCCCACACCCCACAACATCCCCCTCACCCCACCACAATCCCCCTCACCCAAATCACCCCCCCTCACCCAAATCACCCCCCCCACCTAAACGTGGCTTCACCAGAAGGGTAGATATGCAACCCCATGGGTGCTGTATCCAAGTCAAGTTCAGGGTCGAGCACAAAATCCAAGTCTATATCCCCCACCCCATCATCCTCTGTCTCTGGCCTGTATATGGGGGGGCGCTTGGGGGCCTTACCAGGCACCTTGGGGGGTGTGCTGGGGTGTGGTTGTGCAGGTTGGGGTGGTGCATAGCCGCTGGGGGAGACAGAGACACCCTCAATGGGGGTGGGGGGTATGTAGGTGGGGCCCTCTCGTACCACCTTGAAGCCACCATAGTCCTCCTCCACCTGGTGTGTGTGGTGTGTGTGTGTTGGGGTTGTTGAGTGATGGGTGTGTGTGTGTACATCTTTTGGGTGTGATTGGTACAAATCAATGCATGTGTGTTGCACATGTACACTCCCACTTGTTTCCCACCAACCCCACGCTTCTTTCCCTCCTCCAACCCTCCAACACACCACCCTCACAGCACCCACACGCACAGGTGCACTCATAGGCAGTGCCTCCTCTGTCCTCACAATCTCAATACCAGCAAACTCTTCATCCACTGCATCACCCTGCCCTGGGTCAGCTGGTGCATCAGGGGCACTGCGCATGATCTCAATGCCCTCATAACTCACCACACCCAGGTCATTGGAGGGTGCTGGTGCTGCTAGGGTTTCACGTACAATCTCAATGCCCTCGTACTGGGACGTGCCTGTGGGTGGTGTGTATGATGAGGAATGTGTATGAGAGGGAATGTGAATATGTGTATATGATATGTGTACATAGGGTGCTGAGGTGGTTCACCAACATACGTGCTGGCTCGGGTGCTGCCAGCCCCACCCCATACGACTCTGCCAAGCTCCTCGCCTCCTGCTGTGCCTTGTTTGTTGACATAGGCATCTCAAACCCATCCCCCACCAACATCATCCCACCTCCTGCACCCGTTGAGGTGCTGGTTGAGGTGCTAGAAGGTTCCCTCACGATTTCAAACCCACCCCCGAGTGTGGTTGCAGACAGCAACACGCTTCCCTCTTGGGATCCCAGTGGCTCATCATCACTGAGGCGTGTCATAGTCACAGTGGGCTCTTCCGGAAGCATCACCTGTTCCTCTACTATTGCTTGTTGCTGCACTGTTGGTTCATACACCTCTTGTGTTTCTTCTTCATCGTCAGAGGGGGCATCACGCACAATCTCAATGCCCAGCATGGCACTGTCCTTGAGGATGCGCTCCTCACGCCTGGGGAATGCCACTGAGGGGCTGGGTGGTGGTGCCTCATTGTAGGCTGGGTATGCACTGGAGGTGGGTGTAGGGGTGTCAGGCAGGCGCTCGAGTGTGACAATGGGCTCCTCCACCACAGGGGTTGGTGGTGGTGGTGGTGTTTCCTCACGCACAATGGTGATGCCCAAAAACGTTGTCCCCTCCTCGTCCTCATCATCGTTAACAGTAGGTGTTGCTTGACCACCAGGTGTGCTGGCTATTGTGGGGGTTGTCGCTGCTGGCTTCACAACAGGTGATGTGTCCTCTTCTTCCTCATTGGGCAGTGGGGTGTCCACATCATATACCACAATGTCATACAGGGCACTCCAACTGCGTGTGACTGCTGGGCTACGTGCCTTGAGCTGTGTTTTTGAGAGAGGGGTGGAGTGCATGTGGGTGGGTGTACAAGTGGGTGGGACATAGGAACAACATATAGGAACAACATATAGGAACAACATTACAAGGATGAATTGCAAGGATACAGGAACAACATCAGTTGTGTACAAGAAAACAGCATGCATACCCTGGGTATTGCAGTTGATCTAGGTGCTGGTGCTTGTGCACGTGCTGTTTCCACCACATCATTCCAAGCAGCACGCAGGCTGATGGTTGGCTGGGGGAAGGGCTCATACAGGGACTGTGGGTGTGTGTGTGGGTGTGGATGGGTGCATAGGATGTGTATGGAAGGTGTGGGATGGAGATATAATGTGGGTGTGTGGGAGGGTGCATAGAGTGTGTGTAAAATGTGTGTGTGTGTGTGTGTGTGTGTAGTACATCCACCCACGCACCGCTGGGTATGGCATGGGCGCATCCCGCACAATCTCAAACCCGAAGAAGATCTCCCCAAACTCCTCATCCTCATCGTCCTCAAAGCTGCGCATCACCTCTGTGTCCTCCCCATCCTCCCCATCCCTCACCACTTGGATTCCAATCACACCCTCCGGAAGGTCCTCCAGCAGGGGGAGGTCACTGGTATCCTCTCCATCACGCACTATTTCAATACCCAGTATGCCATCCTCCTCTGCTGTTATACTACTGCTGTCACCCTCACGCACTATTTCAATACCCAGTATGCCATCCTCCTGCTCTTCCTCCTCATTGGTGGTGGTGGGTGTGCTGCTGGGATCCCCATCCCGTACGATCTCAATGCCCAACACAGCATCCTCAGCAGCTGCAGTGGCATCTTCCCGCACAATCTCAATCCCAACAATTCCCTCTTCATCTTCATCCGTTGCTGTGTTGTCCCCATCTCGCACAATCTCAATCCCCACAATCCCCTCTTGCTCTTCTTTGTCCTCCTGTGCTGTGGGCGTGTGCTCACCTGTCATCACACCCGCTGCTGCGACTGTTGCTGCTGCTGCTGCTGCTGCCGCCACTGCTGCTGCTGCTGGTGCTGTTTCTTGTTTCTCCTCGTGTTCTTCATTCAGCACCAGTGCAGCATACATGGCACGCCAACTGGGGCCTGTTGCAGCAGCACGCAGCTTCTTCACACCCTGGGGGATTTGTAGAGGGGGGTTTTGTGAGTGCATGTATAATGTATATGTGTGTATATTGCAATGCATATGATGATGAGGAGGCAATCCATTGACTTTTCCTTCACATGTTGACCACGTGTTCACCATATTCACATGTTCACACTCGATCAACAGTCGACTACACAGTTGAGTAACACCACAACGACAATCACCAATGATCACCTACCGTTGGTATTGGTACTTGTGCTGGTGCATGTGCTGCTGCTTGTTGTAGTGCAGCCACTGTTGCTTGCTCAGCTGCCCTCCAACTGGCCCTGGGCTGTTCTTTTGGCAGGTAGAGCTCCTGTGTGCATGTTGCAGATGATGGATGTGTGGGTTGGTGGTGTGTATGCATGTGTTAGTGTGTGTGTTTGTGTGTGTGACACAGCATGTTCAATGGTGTGTAAAACCACTTTGTTACTGACTGTACCCACATAAACCCACACCAGATGAATAAGCATACCTCTGGGTATGGTAGTGGCTTGTCACGCACGATTTCAATCCCCCCAAAGTAGTCATCGTCATCCTCGTCATCACTGGATGCCTCCTCCTCAGTGAGGGTACGCACTATCTGTATACTCATCACACCATCATCGATGGACACCTGTAATGGTGTAAATGTTGTGTGCCAGACATGTACGAAGCACATGTGCCCACCTTACATACATTACTCCCCCCCCCACCACAAACACATCAACATACCGGCGTGCCATCTTCACGAACAATCTCCACACCGGCAAACTCTGCAGGTATATTGTCTGGTGTATCACGAACCACCTCTATGCCTAGTATCTCATTTTCAGGCTGCTCCACCATCACAGGAGCATCTGGTGGGGCACGCAGGATTTCAATCCCAGCAAACGCAACATCAAGCTCTGGCTCACTGGGTGTGGACTCCCGTACAATCTCAATGCCTGCAAACCCCACATCATCTTCTGGAACATTCCCCTCGGCATCGGGGCGTACTATTTCGATGCCTGCGTATTCCTCGGTGGTGGTCTCCTGGGATGGTTCATCGTCGGGGCCCTCGAGCACCTTGACACCAAATGCACTCGTGGCTTGCGGTGGACATAGAGATCGTGCAGCACGGCGACGCTGGCGTGCACGGTGTGCCAGGCTTGCCCTGCGTGCTTGGGTTGACTTACTGCCAGGAGTCACGCCATATGCTGGATGTCGGGTGCCAAGTTGCATGGTTGATTGGTTTACGTGCTGTTTGTATACTATATCACAAGTGTTATTGTTGTACGTGGCGATTGCAACCACAACGAGGCCGTTTTACGACATATACAGGCTGCGAGCTGCACAGCCGTGTGATTCTTTGTGCTGTGCGAGCCGTTTTACGAGGGCCACTGGTTTTGGTAGTATATGTAATGTACTGCGGATGCTTTCCAAGTGGTTTTCGTTGTGGTTGCACGTGATATTCAACGTGTTTTCAATGTGGATTGGTTTCGGTGGTCAAACTTGAGGTGGTAAGTGGGCGCCCACTTCTGCAACAACATGTCTATCAGCTTACCCTGCACAATGTAGCAGGATGATCCTAGCTGGATGAAAACAACACCACTAATCACACACGGTCACGAATAGAGGGGTGCCTTGACTGCAGCCAACCGCCGCTCCACTGCATCCACCATACTCAACTGTGCCTCTGTGAGTGGCGTTTGACTGGGCAGCACCCACCCATGCCATTTTGCACCAACCTGCTCCTCAGGTCGTGCATCCAAAAAGTAGCACGCATCAGGACCATCATAACTCGACTCGAATACATCATCTCGAGCAGTGTAGGAAGGTGCATAGTTGTATATGGTGAGGTTGAGCTCCACCTGGTGTGTATGGGGTTGGCAATATGGAGCGTTTTCAAGTTCCATTTCCCCACCAACCACATACCTCTAGATGGGGTGTGTGGGAAGATAATCGCGCAATCTCCACAAACTGCATTGCCAAGTGGTTTGACACTGATATGGCATCTCGTGTGTGGGGGATGTGCCGGTCACTAAACTCATGCGGTGGTTTCTCAGGGTGCCATTGTGTACCAAAGTAGGGGTACTTGATGCCCTCCACAGTGGATGCATACTCCACACCATTCCTGTATGAGTGTTTGAGGTGGGAGGGATGACCTTTGCATGGGATGCGGATAGGATGCGCATGCATTGTCCAACCAAGCCCTCAAGTACAACACGTACCTATCCAATGTGGTGCTCAATACACGATACCATTCTTTCAACATGGGCCACTGGTCATAATGGGCAGGTGGCATGCCCATTTCATGGTTTTCATATGCAATGCTGAATGCGTGATCAGAAAGCTTGGACAATAGATCCGCAGGCATGCTTCCATAATATGCAGAGTTGGCAGCAGCGCGAGTAAAGTTGAGAATGTTGGGGTTTTGGACAGCATCCGTCTCAATCAGCAATGTGTCACGATCAGCATTGGCCACTAAGATATGCAGCAGTTGATGCCCCAAACACGTTCCATGGATGGGATAAAAATCACCCGCATCATTTGCAGCATTGGCCATGTCAAAGAGCTTGCGAGCGGTGATGACATAGGGTGCATCTAGGTAGAGCCATGTCAGACCACCAGGGAAGATGATGCCACTGGTTGCATTGAAAATGAAGCTCAGGCGCTCATCTGAGTCATAATAGCGAATGGGGACTGCACGACCACCTGCTGCTTCAATCCACTTGACATATGCAGCAGGGATGTACGAGCTGGTGGTGCATGGAGGTGTGTGGGTGCGTTGTGTGTGTGTATGTGTGTGTGTGTGTGTGTGTGTGTGTGTAGGCCACATGCGGACCGCCACCCCTCCGCATACCGTCCAGGGCAATCATGGCAGGGCTGTGAGAGGATGCCAATGAGGGGTTTGGGGTTGGAATAGTTGTAGTTGACAAGTCGGGCATTGGCTCGGGTAAGCCATTGTGGCTGCTGGTCTGCCCACCCAGCTGCTGTAGCGCTGCATAGGTATGGCAACGAGCAACAGACCAATGTGCAGAGCAGTGTTTGTTTCATTCTTGTCGTGTGCAGGAGTTTATGCGACGTGGATTGTATCAGCGCTGAAAACGTGATAATGGCAACGCTTAGCGTGTTCTTGTTGTGACGTGTAGGTATGTGCGTGTAGATGTTTGCTAGCTGCTTTTCTCACAATTGCATATTCTTTTTGCTTTGTCGCAAGTTTCCTTGAGAGTTTTTGTTATCATTCTACCCCACTCTAAAACATAGCTGTTTAGCTACATACGTGACTTTCATGCTTGGGGTCGGTACACTACTAATTGGCTTTACAAACTCCAACGTTTGTGTCGAATGCACAGATCACAACAAAGCACATCTGACAACTGGGCAGATGATGTCGAGCAGCAGGAACGGAAAAGAGATGCTGGGACTGGGGGACAACAACAAGAGGATTGGCATACAAACATGAACGTTGAGCGTGGTGCAGCAAGGCACAGACTCAACCTAAACCATGGTTTTGTACAGCAAGTGGTAGGTTGGAGAATGCAACAGGAGAACATATTGTATAGGGCACAACCGTGTGCACAACCATGCGCACAGATTCGCAACCAGCGTGATCGAGATGCATATGAACAGCAGTGGAGGGAAGCATATGAACAAGCAGACGAGTATGGTAAAAAGTGGGGCCGTGTCAAGGTTCCCGAGTACCACAAACAACAGGGTGGTGGTGGTGGCCACAACAAGAGGTGCGACACGAGAGATTGACGAACAACACACAATAGCAACTAACACACATCAGATACCACAATGCACGCAGGCACCCTGATGTACACCAGCACCACAACAGCAAACCAAGACAAGCGGCGAAACCATCCAACACGACCAAACCATCCACCACACCATCAGTGGTGGAGGGTGTTCCAGTGCCTGGATATGCAATGATGGTGGGTAATACCCAATACATGACATATGGCATGCATCCTTATGCCATTCTACAGCAAGTGGCATCCACACCCGGTCTTGCATCCCCTGTTGCTGGTATGCGTGTGTTATGATGCATTATTCTGAGCAATCTCACAGCAGTACAATCCCTCCCATACACATCCTCCTCCACAACAACCACCTCACAGCAAGCAAGACAACTGCACCACCGCCATCAGCAAAGCCAGCCAAACAACCCCCTCGTGTGCGCCTGGGGTTTGCAGCATATCAACCACCAGGTGCACTAGGGAAGCAGTGCAGCCTCGACCCCAAGGAGCTCGAGGCACTGGAGCCCCGCAGTGCACGTCGTACACACACCAGCCACATGAGGGGTAGTGGGGATGCAGCGCCACAAGCGACACAGGAAGATGTTGGGCATGAGCATGTGGGGCATGATCAGGACGATGGTAAAGAGCACGCACAAGAGAGTGTGGAGGATGGGCTGGGGAATGGTCATGTGCAAGTGCTGTACCAAGTTGAAAAGAAACCTAAACAGCGGGGGATGAAGCAGCAGCGGAAAACCCATACTCTTGCTCAGCCACATGTACAGTCTGTTGCTGCAACATTACCACCACCACCACCACCACCAAAAAGGAATGCTCTGAGCAAGGACGAGGCATCCTCACCACCACCAGGGTTGGTGACCCCTCGTGTCACAGGCAAACCATCAGTGCCACCACCACCACCACCCCCACCAGTTGGGGCAGCACTGAGAGAAGGTTTTGTGCCCAGCAAGGTTGCACAAACCAAACAGCCAAACAGTGCCAGACAGCGACACAAGCCTCCTGTGTCCACCAAACAACATGTTGATAAAACACAACCTAAAGTACCACCACAACCCAAGGTACCACCACAACCAAAGGCACCACAACCCAAGGCACCACAACTCAAGCAAAAGCAGCCACCACCACGTCCATCACATTCAACTGAAACGCAACCTACAACGCAGCACGTGGCAGAGGTGGTGGTCGTGCGTGTACGGCCATGGCGCCCAGAAACAGTCACATGCACACTCACAGTGGACGAAGATGGTGCTCCTGGGCATGTGGGTGTAGACTTGGAGGCCCATCGCACCACCGACCCAATGCGGCCATTTGAAGTCATGCTGCTGGTGCGTAGTGCACGCAAGGTGGCATCAGCGGCAGTGGTGGGTACACAGCGCACTGCACGACCCGCGCCTCGAGGTGTTGCTGGGTTGTATCAGCCACCCAAGCGATCAACATTGGAGGACCTCAAGACTGGTGGAGGTGGTGGACATCAGATAAAGATGGGGGGAGTTGGTGGTCATGTGTCGGTGGTGTTGAGAGTTGATGACAACAGGGTTGCTGTGCAGCTGGCTGGGTTTTGATTGTATAATGAATGTTACAGAAATGAGTTGTATAAATTGTATACCATTTGTGCCTACAACGTGTAACAATTATGCATGAAATATCAATGCACTGGTCAATGCACGTGTGTAGTCAAACTTGTAAGGAGGGCACACCTACAAAGTGTCCATCTGCGGCCCGCACCATGGCATGCTGCCCTATTACTGCGCTGGGATTGATACCTCCATATAAATGTGGGAATACTTGTTGTGAATCATGCGCTTCTGTGTTGCCCACAGGCGCTGCTGCTTCGTACACAACCTGTACAAGGGTGAAGATGGTGGAGTGCTGAAGATAGTAGTCCCTCTTGCCCTACCAGCGCACCTTGTGCTCTAGGAGCTCTGTGTCCAGCTCTAGTACAACCCATGGGCCCTCTGATTGCTGATAAAAGTGGTTGGCAACAGAGATCAACATGGCAGGGTCGCGAGTGAGATGGACAAAACCATCCTATGTGTCATGTGCAACAACCCTATGTGCCGCACATTACATAGAAACACACAACCAAGAAAACACACACACCTGCTCATAGGTTGGTGGATAGTACAAATTCTCTGGTGGATGGCATTCCCAACGTGCAAGCTGTACCATGTGATACAATGAACCAACCGCATGTGTGTCAGCTGCCATGTTTACAACCAAGTCACAATCAAGCACAATACCACAAGGTCAAAATGATGGGGATGCATGGACAAACGTGTTGGAACTGACTATATACAATCGACCACAGCGTGCTTGATGTCAATCAATTGCTGCAAATGATCGATCGATAAAATCAAAAGCAAAAAACATCGGCAACACAACCATCCAAAACACACCATTATCTGCAGCTGTGGTTGGTGCAACTGTTTGGGTGAGGGTTCCGCGCGTACATATTCTCCCAATCCCCCCTGATCCAACGTTGTTACATCCGTGTGCAACGCAGTGATAGCCTGATGGTCTTGCTCTCGGCCAAACGCTTTCCATCGTGATAAGAGGCATGGCCGAGAGCACAGGCGACCCAAAGCCCGCTGCAGACGATCCAGGAGTGTCATTGCAGCCTGGGCAGCGCGCAACGGGCGTATGTAAATGGTTTTCAGCACCCAAAGGCTATGGATTCATCTCTCCTGACGGAGACTTTGGTGGCGATTTGTTTGTACACCAGGTATGTGGATGCCCTCAATCCACTCCTGATGTGTTACAGTGCTGGATACAATGCAGTATCAATGTGTCGCGTTCCAGCGCAAGCTGTTATCAGAGCACGTTGCCATGTTGCGCCATGATCGGCACCTTCTTATCTTTATAGCGACCTTTTCCTAGCAACAATCTATGCACTCGATGCACCCGATGCACCCGATGCACTCACAGACATGCATAGAAGCAGAAGGTTTCAGGAGCTTGCGGCCGGGGGAGCCGGTGGAATTCAGTGTCGAGCGTGGTGAGGACGGGCAGCTAAGAGCTGTCAAGGTTACAGGGCCACAAGGCCAGCCACCACAGGTGAGGGTGGTTGTGTAAGGGGCTGCAGAACACGAAACACATTCACAAAACCTCCTCCTGAACACAGGGCATGCCCCGGCGACCGTACTACCCTGGGTATTACGGTGGTGAAGAGAGCTATTACGGCTATGGATACGGTGCATACGGTGCATATGGGTACCCAGGCTATCCACCAGGGCGAGGGCGAGCCATCCCCGGTGCGAGGCCCGTTGCCTTTGTGCCGAGTGGACGAGGACGCATGGGGCCAGGTCGCTTTCCAGGACGTGCAATGATGCCCCCTGATGCATACTATGGTGCACCACCACCATACGCAATTGCACCAACAGAGTACCGAGAGGGGCGGGGGGCATATGGCATGCCTGGGCGGCCACCCTTTGAACGGCGGCCCCCACCTGGCACCCCTGGCGTGAGCAGTGGCTATCAGGTGCGTTTGTTGTGTTGTGTTATTGTATATATATGGTGTATATATCACAACGACACTATCCTATGTTGTGCAACAACACCAACAATAGGTAGTCGTACACAACCTGCCGTGGGATATGACATGGCAGCAGCTGCGTGATGCCTTTGAGGATGTGGGGGAAATAGAGCGTGCGGATGTCATCAAGGACAATGCAGGCAACTCACGAGGGTTTGGGATTGTGCGCTTTGCGAGCAAGGAACTCGCACAAGCAGCGGTAGAGCAGATGAACAATACCGAAGTGGGGGGGCGGGTGGTGTCGGTGCGCATAGACTCGTTTGCCTGAGTGTGTTCTTTGTTTGCTTGTTTGTGTGTTGTGTGTGTGAGAGACGAGAGTGCTGCTTTGTGCAGAGGAGGGGGGGAGTTTCCTTCTCGTGCTGTGTGGGTTGCGCGCTTTTTGTGGCATTTGTTGTTTTCATTTCTCAGTGCTGCACGTGTGCGTGTGCATGGATTACTCAGGCGTTCTTGTTGTGTGAGCGAGGTAGTTTCATCCCGAATGATGGTCGTGGGGCCACCCCATGCTGGTAACAATCATGCTTGCTTTTCACACAGACACTTCACAAACACCTTTTTGTTACCTCCTCTACGTCATCACACAACAACACCTCACAACAAAACCCCTTTCTCAACGACCCCTGCAACTTAATACCCGCCCATCATGTCTGCACCACCAGCAGGCACAGCAGCCTCAGGTTCTGGAATCTCCGTGATCACCACGTCACTGGTCAAAAATGTTTTGCTCACCGATGCTGCGTTTTCAATGGCACAGCGCACCACCTTGGTTGGGTCGATAATCCCAGCCTTGAGCAGGTCCTGGTATGTGTCTGTGGCAGCATTGTACCCAAACCCAACATCAGCATTGTCCAACACCTTTTGCACCACAATGCTGCCATTGACACCAGCATTGCTGGCGATCAGGCGCATGGGGTAGGACAGGGCACGCTTGACAATGTCTGCACCCATCTTTTGCTCATCATTGGACAGCGTCTCACGCACAGCATCCACCTTGGCACTGAGACGCAGCAGTGCACATCCACCACCCACCACAATGCCCTCCTCCACAGCAGCCTTGGTGGCGTTGAGGGCATCCTCCACACGCAGCTTCTTCTCTTTGAGCTCTGTTTCTGTCTGCGCACCCACCTGGATGATGGCCACACCACCAGACAAGCGGGCAATACGCTCGTTGAGCTTTTCCTTTTCATACTCGGCGTCGGTGTTTTCAAGCAAAGTGCGGATTTGCTTGACACGTGCATTGACTGCATCCTGGGTGGAGCCGTCACCCACAATGGTGGTGGCCTCCTTGTTGACAGTGATCCTGGCTGCCTTGCCCAGCACCTCCTCGGTAGCCTGCGTATTTTTTTGGGGGGGGGTTGTGAAGGGTGGGTTGTTGGTGGGTGTATGTGAACATATCAACACTTGCTACCATGCATCATATCCCCCCCCCCAAACACTACCTTGTCCAATGACATGCCAAGCTCGTCCTTGACCACAGTTGCCCCAGTCAGGATTGCAATATCCTCCAAGTAGCTGCTCTTGCGCTCACCAAACCCAGGTGCCTTGACTGCAATCACCTTGAGGTTGCCTCGCAGCTTGTTGACCACCAGTGTTGCCAGTGCCTCTTGCTCAATGTCCTCTGCCATCACCATGAGGGGGAAGCCACCACGAATGGCTGCCTCAAGGATACCAATGATGTCACTGTGTTGTGGGGTGTTGTGGGGTGGTGTGGGGTGGGGTGTGATGTGGAGTGGTGGGAGAGGGGGGAGTTGGCGTGTGGTCTATGCTCTACACACATGATGCAATAATGATGCACACCATTCGTTACGAGTGCACATTCATATGTACAATCGTAATCATCACAGACACACCAATCACATACCGTGCAGTGGAGATTTTCTTGTCCACCAGCAGCAAGCGGCAGTTGTCATACTCTGCCACCATACGCTCTGGGTCTGTCACGAAATAGGGGCTGATGTAGCCACGGTCAAACTGCATACCCTCTACCACGTACAGGTTGTCCTCTGCAGTGCGTGACTCCTCCATGGTGACCACACCCTGGCGACCCACCTTGGCCATGGCATCACTGATGAGCTTGCCAATCTGATTGGTGTGATGTTGATGGGTTGTGAGAATGGTTGATGTGTGGGTGTTGGTTGATGCAGGTCAAATGCAATTCATAGCATTGTGTGATCATGTTGCATGTGTGGTGGCATGCACCCCTCACCACCCTCCGCACCACTTCATTGCCGCCAGCAGACACAGTGGCTACATCAGCCAATTCAGAGTCGTCAACGTCCTTGGACATGGACTGCAGTTCCTTGACCAACGCAGCTGCAGTCTTGTCAATACCACGAGTGAGCTGCACAGGGTTGGTGCCTGCTGCCACAATCTTCATGCCCTCTGCAATCATGGCAGCAGACAACACGGTGGCGGTGGTGGTCCCATCACCAGCAATGTCGTTGGTCTTGGAGGCTGCCTGGCGCACAAGCTTGGCACCAATGTTTTCAACTGGGTCTTCCAACTCGACCTCCTTGGCAACAGTCACACCATCATTGACAATCTTGGGGGAGCCAAACTTTGATTCAAGCACCACGTTGCGACCCTTGGGGCCCAGGGTAACACCCACCACAGTGGCCAGCTTCTCAACACCTTGCTGCATCTTTTTCAATGCATCGCCGTTGCGGTTGAAGTGGATGTCCTTGGCGCCGGCATGGGTAATGGTGGTGGCGGTGCGGCTGTGTTGTGTGAGGGGGTTGTTGTTGTGCATGTATGGTACATAGGGAGCTACACTCTGCCCAACATACCTGGGGCGTGCTGCACGGCGTGCACCAGCAACAAGGACGCCTGTGGTGGTGGTGAGCGACGGTGATGGAACCTTCCAATGCAACACTAGTGATAGCAACAACAAGTGCTGCTGTCCTACGCGTCCTAAACTAAAATTTCAACGTACCTGCACGACGGTTGGCAATCTGGGATTGTGTCCTGTGCAAGAGGAAGCGGGGGGATGTTGGTTTGACTGCGAGAAATCGTGCCCTAGACGCGCCCACACGCCCATGCTAGACCACATGCTTTATCAGACACAAAATGCACAACGTCGATTTGCATTATGCAGCAAACAGAAGAGCACAGACAAACAAGAAACATACATCTGCATGGCTGCAAGTTGGTTTTGCAAGGGCTGTCCTTGCCTGTGTTCCTTGGTGCACTGCTGTCAACGCTGCGAGCAATATTAATGTGGTGAAACAGGCGAGTTTGGAGCTTTAGCTGCCGGTGCCCAACGTTTTCGAGAACAAGGCCGCCACTCGCTGCTGTGAGGGTGGTTGACCTGCTTTCCAAGATCAACAAGGGCTGGTCATCACTTTGTGTTGATCCCCATCATGCTGTGGCTACCACTTTGTGCCATCGCATTTAGTGCATACAACCACCGCTGCTGCTCAAGGGGGTTCCTCCACATGTCCTGCCCGCAAAGTGCCCAAACACAGTTGCACTACATATGTTACCACACACGCACACACGCACACACTCGCTCACAACTCATCAACAACTTCATCAGCCATGTTTGCAGCCTGATTGCACCCGGCTCCACCGCACCTGCTTGCACCTGCTGCAGCATGTACCATAGGTCTTTTTCCACTAAGCAAGACTGTTGGCAATAATGCACATCACACTTTATCCAGTAACAAAACGCAAACAAAACGCTTGAAATAAGTGCACCGCGAAACCAGACGGTTTCAGATCTCTGCTCGCATCCCTGAAGAATAGCCAAAATGATGTCAGGATCGCGGCATCGACGGAAAGACAAGGATGAAGATGCAACTGCATTTGCTAGGGGCGGCCCTTTTGATTATGCAGGTGACTACGATGAGGACCAAAACAAGCTCCATCCTGTCGTCGAAGATGAGGGCCTAGGACGTGCACCAAGCTTCCTGCAGCGCCTGAGAGGCACCGCCAGTGGTGCCATGCTCCGCATTCGATCCCCCTATGAAAATCTAGATCGCCCCGACGCCCTGGCGCCTCCTCCCCGGGGGGCCAGCACCGATGGCGGGCACGCGTATGCACCTCGCAGCAGCACCGTCTACCTCGCAGCCGCTGCCCAACGCGAGTTTTTGGCCTCAGAAGGCGGCAGTGCAGTGGCTCCCGATGACGAGCGTCTGTTGGCGCTCCGTGCAGCATTTGTTGCTGCCAACGGGCCCATCCCCCCCGACATGGATGCTGTCTTTGCAGAGTATGGTGTTTTTGTGTTTTGAGCATCGGCATCATCATTGCCTGCACCATCAACAACACCCTCGCAGGATGGGTGATCGCGGCATGTGCATCATGGAGACATGGTTGGCAGAGCACAGCCCAGAGGCGTTGCCCCTGCAACCAGTGTCCACCCTAGCCCGCACCCCAACCTTGGGGAGTGAGGCCAGCCTTGCCCACCCACCTCGACGACTGCCCGACGGCATCACCGCATCACCGGGTGGGTTGAGTGGCTACAGATCTGTCAACCTGAAGAGTGTACCCACCCTCACTCGTGGCAACACTTTGAACAGCACCAACGAGCGCATGCTCATGCGACTGGTATTGTGGGTGGGGTGCAATTGATCCCATCTACATGATCACCATCATCATCATCACCCCCCCACCACACCAGGCTGGTTCGTCAGACAAAGCATATGCCCCCTTTGCACAAATGGTGCGTGAAGTCCTATCAAGCAACCTGGAACTTGCCAAGCAGCTGCGTGCCCAAGTGGAGGCCAACAGCAAGGGCAGTGCAGACGACCCTGCCAGTGCTATGGAAAATGCCTTTGAGGGGTTGGAAATGAGTCCCTCTCTTGCCAAGGCCCTGGATGAACTGCAGCATGGTTGTGTATACAAGGGAGAAGATGTACAGGTCTGTTTGGTGTGTTTTGTGCACCATCCTTTTTTTTTTGTCATGATAAACCATTGTTGTTCATCCTCCCCCTTCACCCACCCCCAAAACCAGGCATTTTACCTGGACAACACATTTAATGGCATCAAGCAAGCAGAAGCAGACGCACAAGTTCCTGCTGTGTGTAAAAAGCGCATCCGCATAGACCCACTCGCAGCGATTGTGTCACTGCTGTTTTTGGGTGCGTTTGGGTTTTACGTGGCATGGCGTGTGATTTTCACATTGCCTGGATTGGGGGCGTACCTGCCCTATGGGATTGCAGTGCTGGCAATTGAGTGCCTGGGTGCCATGTCCCTGGTGCCCTATGCACTAACTATCATGTGGTATACGGTCAAGGAAGAACCAGCAAGCACCACTACCTTGCACTACCATGTATGTTTTTCATGGGGATGGAGTGTTGGGGATGTTGAAGAATTGTTTGTGTGGGAATGTCCTTGTCATGTACACCCTATGCCACATACAAACTACATACCACATGCACGCCACAACTCAACACACCCAATCATCCCTCCACCGAACACTACAGGTGCGTGTGCTCATCCCCTGCTATGGTGAGCCCCTCAGTGTGGTGGGTAAAACAGTCACTGCAGCACTCAGTGCCCCAGTGCCCTTTGGGTGTCGCAAAACCCTCTACCTCTGTGACGATGGCAAGGACCCTGACAAACGTGCATTCTGCAAGGCACTCAAGGGGTCTGGGCATGCTGTGGTGTACGTGTCTGGGCGAGTGCGTGGCAAGCGTGAGATCAATGGGAAATCGTGCAACATCAACAAGTATGGAGTGATTGTGTGGGTGGTGGTGGTGATGGCGTTGTGAGGATGATGATGCTGGGTGGCATTGGATGTGTGCATTCTTTGCCAACACACAACCAATCACAATCTCACCCCATCCACACCCCAGTGTGACAGCGCTGCTCTTCCCTGCAGAGGAAAACACAAAACAAGGAGACAACATTCCATACAATGAGGTGTTGGCAATATTTGATGCCGATCAGGAATGCAAGCCCACCTTTTTCATGCGCACACTGCCGCTGATGGACAGTGGTCGGGATGTTGCCATGGTGCTCACACCACAAACGTTTTACAATGGCAAGCCTGATGCTGATATACTCAATCACCTGAATGTCCCGTTTTGGCACTATACACAGGTATGTGTGTTTGTTGTGTGTGATGGTGGAGGTGTTTTGGCATATGTGACACACCTGATATCCTATGTCCTCACATCTCATGCCCGCCCAATACAACCCTCCCCACCACCACACAATGCCAGGTTGGGTATGATGCACTCAACATCATCTCCTGCACTGGTACCAATTTCCTTGTGCGTGCCCGTGCCTTTATGCAAGTGGGTCAATTCCCCACCTACACCCTGACTGAAGATTTTGCACTGGGCATTCGACTCAAGGCAAATTCATGGAAGTGTCGCTATGTGGAGGAGTATTTGGCTGTTGGTGAAGCACCTGATGATATTCGCAACTGCTTTCAACAACGCTCACGATGGGCCAAGGGTCACTTTCAGTTGTTTTTCAGTCGACACTGTCCTTTGCTTGAGGTTTGTTGATGTGTTTGTTGTGTATGTGTTACCATGTGATGTGCATGATCACATGGTGCGTGTCTGCATGTCCACCATGGTGTCCACCTTGGGTACACAGTTTTCACGCTTGGGTCTGTTTGCACGCTTCATGTACACCAGTGTCATCGTCAACTACTTTTCAGCATTCATAGCAACACCAGTGTTGTTGTGTGTACCTATGGTGACCATATGGGTTGGTGTGTTTCCACTCATCATCAACACGCAGGTGGGTGGGTGTGGTTTGTGTGTTGTGAGGGTTGGGTGTGATGTTTTTGTGTGTTGTGGGTGTACACGCGTGTGATTGGGTATGATCATCCCCCTCAAACAACAACAACACCCACCCACCCACCCACAGGCTGCATTGGCAATCACAGTTTACTACGTATGCACCACACTGGTGGTGTTTTATGTACGTTCAGCCAGTCACATCAAGTCTATGTGGTTTGCCCTGGTAGCCAACACGATACTCTGGTTTGCCTACCTCAAGGCCCTCATACGTGCAACTGTGGGGCGCCTGTTTGGTATGTGTGTGTTGTACGTGTGTTGTTACCAGTGGTGTTTTACGACCACCACGATGGGACATCCCGCACGCACACTGACAACACACACTGTGCGCACCCACCTACCCACCCACCCACCCCCCAAAACACAGGTGGCCTCCAATTCAAGGCTACAGCCAAGGGTGCAGGTGCCTCACTTGCTGCCAGTGGTATACAAGACACCTGGATCCATCTGCTCTCCTTTGTTGCACTGGTGACCACATTTGTTATTGCGTGCATACAAGTGGCACGTGGCCCGGCGACCAATCCCATTGTCATCTCCATGGCGTGGATGGTGTACGCCATGATCCCCGAGTTTCTGCTGTTGTATTACTGGACGCTGCACAATGTGTTTAGTGGACGTGTGCTCAAGTGGTTGTGCTTTTTTGCAAGACTCCTGAGGTGTGTTGTTTGGAGGGAGGTTTCTATTTGCAAGCGCATTCGTGCGTACTCGATCAATGTTTTCATCACACCACCTCCCTACATTCCATACACACACACACACACACACACACACACACACACACACACACACACACACACACACTACACACAGTTTTGTGGTGGGTGTTGTTGGTATTGTACTCATATGGCCATTGTTGCCCAAGCAGTATGGTGACATGAGTCAACCAGCAGCATTGACCACCCAGTTTCAGGGGTCCCAGGTGTCTGGGCAATTTGGGGATGCCCTGCGTTCCACATTCCCTGCAATCACATGGCGTGCTGATGCGCAGTTGGGTGATGCTGCTATTCCCGTGGTGAATGCAAGCCTGGTATGTGTGGGAGGGTGTGTTTGTGTTGGGAAAAAGGATGACAATGATGATGCTGTTGTCATGTACACACACGCATATGTTGCTCGTGTACATACACATGCATCCATGCATAATATACGGGTGTATATTCCCTCACACCCACGTCCGCCCACTCTCTCAAGACTGGCAATTACACGGATTGGCTGCTCAAGAGTGGTTACTTTGATGACACACTGCCACTGGACATTAGCAAACAGCTCAGTGATTTTGCACAAGCAGCTGCACAACAGCAAACACTGCTCACAGCCATCAGCAGCAGTGAACAAGGGATATTACAAGCACTGCAGCAGCAATTGGGCACCCTGGCCACTGCGGACCCTGCTGGCAAAGAGGTATGTTGTGGGGGAAGGGGTGATGATGTTGTTGTTGCTGGGAAACACAGGTTGATGTGCATGTGTGTGCGTTTTTGTGTTGTACATACCATATAAGCAACATACCAACAGCAACATACCAATGCCCCCTCCCCCACAACACAGCCTACCCAATTGTCAAATGAAGCCACTGCAGTCAAAGGCACAGTGGACTCAATCACCAAACAGTTGACCACCCTGCAACAACAACTCACCACCGCCAGCACCAGTGGCACACAACTGCAAGCACAAGTTGTTGCATTCAACAACACCCTGGTGACCACGGACACAAAGCGCCTGCCACTGGATCGTGTTGCTCGTGACAGGCTGCTGCGTAATGTGGGGCTCATTGACACATCACTCACTACACAAGCTGCTGCTCTGGCAAATGTATCTGCCAGCATCACTGCAGCACAGTCGTCATTGACAAGTGCATCCACTGCAGCAGGTGACCTGGCACAGCAGGCAGGTGGGGTGCAGTCAGTGGGGGTGGTGCCCAATGCCACAACTGGTAATGGGGGTGGCAATGGTCGTCGTCGGTTGCAGCAAACAACACCAGCCAAGGCACCACCACCACCACCACCACCACCACCACCTACGCCGGAACAGCTGCAACAAATACAGTATGTGTTTTTGGTTGATGTGTATGTGTGTTTTTGCACCCACAGACCACCACACCACCACTACCCACCCACCAGGCAAAACAATTTGCAATTCCAGCAACAACAAGACCTCCTTGCCCAACAAGCAGCACGCCGTGCCTCTGACAACCAGCTACGCACCAGTCAAAACACAGTTGCCACATCCATCCGTGCTGCATACGACACCCTGGCCAACACCCCCTCCATTGCAGCACTGGCATCTGACCTGCAAACCCTCAGTGGCCAGCTTGCATCAGTATCACAAACACTCGGTGCACAACCAACTGCCCCCTCTAAGTTGCTCGTCAAACTTGAGGATGTGGTGAGCGGCAGTCTGTGGGCACCGTTTCGGTACACCAATGCAACATTGTTGCCCCAGTTTGACATGCGAGGGGGGTTTATTACCAACATGGGTGCAGGCAACCTCAAGGCGACAAGTCCCATTGCATTTTGCACCGCCATGTGGGCACTGACCTTGCTGGTGAGTGCTGGTGGTGGTGACATGGTGGTGGTTTGGTGGAGCGCCATGTGGATCAGTCGTAGGGTGTATATGTGTTGAAAAAAATCACCACCCCCACAACACCACTACATAACAACAGGAATTCCCCAATCCGAGTGACAGTGTACAGCTGCAAGGTGGCCCCCGTGTGGAGCCCAACCAAGCGCTGCTTGCTGCAATCCGCCAAGGCGCAGAGTATCTACAGAAAACATTCATCGCCAATGCCACTACCAACAATACACAACTCGGAATCACGTCCACTGTGCGCAACTTCACTGCCATCATCTCCCGTGTGGGCTTTCCTGAAAAGGAATCGTTGTTCACTACCCGCCCCGAAGATGCAGAGATGCTTGGTCGCACCGCCTTTGCAATTTCCCAAGAACAAGGTGCAGCAGACTTGGCGGGCCTGGTGGCAGGTGGCCTGGCAGCTGCTGCAACAGTGTTTCGAGCACAAGACCCTGCATTTGCCGATGCATGTGTGCAAACTGCCGAGCAGGTGTTTACGTTTGGCACCACCCGCATCACCCCCATGGTGGAGACGGATGTGGACTTGGCAGTGCTGTACAATGCAACCAGCGTGTTGGACGACCTGGCATGGGGTGCTGCATGGTTGTACCGTGCCACCAATGACAGCGCATGGTTGGCACAGTTTACCAAGTTTGCTGGGTTGCATTTGTCACTTGAGGCTGATGATGCAGCACTGTATGCATTCAATGTGGAGCAGACGTTTTGGGGTGCCAATTCTGTGCTGTCAAATGCACCTGGTATCAGTGATACTGCATTGCCTGGGTTGCTGAACAACACCGAGACATTTTTGAAAAGGTATGGGGTGTGGGGGCAATTATGGGGTGGTGGTGTGTATTGCGTATCACCCACAAACATGGGAACACAACAGGTGGATGTGTGGCGGGGATGCACAAATTGCCAACAGCACACGTCGTGGTCTTGCCCTGCACCCCAACTTCACCACCACTGGCACCACTGAGAATGCAGCATTCTTGGCAGCTATTGTGGGGAGCAATGGTGCAGTCAAGCGCAGCAAGCAGGAGACATTTCAATGCTGGGCGCTGAGTCAAGTGCGATATGTGCTCGGAGACGGTGGGCGCTCACTGCTGGGTGGGTTTGGCAAGGAGCCGCCACAGGTATGTGTCTATGGTTTTGGGTGTGTTGGGATATGGATGACTCTGCTACACCATGGTCACAAACACAACCCACACAGTACGCACAAGATGCTGGTATCGCATGTGCTGGCGGTACCACCCCATGTGACACATTCACCACACGCTTTAGTCCTCGTGACACCTTTGCAACGCTGTCCACCAATGTGGGTGGTACTGGGCCCCCACTGGTGGGTGGTATGATTACGGGGCCATTGGACATCAGTGATGATGTGGAACGAGAACGACCACTGAACAGCTCACGTGTGGTACGTTGGGGTGTTGTTGCGTGTGATGCAACGACGATGTGCACCCCTCACCCACATACAACACTCCACAGGGTATTGAAAACAATGTGGGCATCATTGGTGCACTTGCTGGTGTGGTCAAGGGTGATTATGGAACAGATGCATTCTGGCAGCGATGTCAACAGATGGCAGGTGCTGTGCGCATCAACCCAGTGTGTGGTACACGCTGGTCACTGTGAGAGAGGATGACGATGATTCTTTTTACTGCGTATTGTTTCATGACACTGATGACGCTACTGTGGGGCGTGCGATTGTGTGTGCGTGTCATGTGTACGTGCATGATGATGTGTTTTCATTGGGGATTATGTTACCACGCACAGAAACAGCAACACCAATCAACATAACAACAACAACTGTTTGCATACAAAACACTCGCTACTCAAGTTTGTAAATGTGCTTGTATTTGGATGTGAGGTGCTGCACGTACAGCTCTGGTTGCAGTGGGGCACCAGTCGCCAACTCGAGCAGTGCATCCCCACTTGCTGGCAAACTACCCAGGGCATGCACTTTCTTGTTGAGCCACTCACGCAATGGGGTGAATTTCCCAGCTGCAATGTCATCTGTGAGGTTGGGGATGTCCTTGCTGGCGGCATCAAATATCTGCACTGCTGCCATTGCACCCAGCGTGTATGTGGGGAAATAACCAAAGGCGCCCTGTGGGGGATGTGAGAGAGAGGGTGCATGCGTACCACAGCACACGTGCATCGTGCACACACCCCACACATGTTCCCTGCCACCCCCCCTTTTCTCCATACCATGCTCCAGTGCACATCCTGCAGCACCCCCTGGGCATCACTTGGTGGTGCTTGTCCAAAGTATTGTACCATTTTTTCATTCCACAACCTCGGTAGGTCCTCCACTTGAATGTCCCCCTTGAGGAGCCCACGTTCCAGTTCATAGCGTAGGATGATGTGCAGGGGATAGCTCACTTCATCTGCCTCCACACGAATAAATGATGGTTCCTTGACCTGGGGGAGGGTAGGTGGTGGTGTGCAGGTGTGTATTTGTGTGTATTTCTGCGCATGTGCGTGTGTGCGTATTTGTGTACCTGTGCCACCAAAAACCACAAACACACACATCCACACACAAATCACCTTGTTGATGGCAGTATACAAATCCTGTGCATCCTTGTTAGCAGGCAATGCGCCTGGGAATGCCTCACGCAGTTTGGGGAGCAGGTAGGTGCAGAATGGCAGAGAGAGACCCACCATGCGTTCCCACAGCAGGGATTGGGATTCGTGAATACCCATGGAGAGTGCCTGGTTTAGGGAGGGTGATGTGTTCTGGATGGTGTGTGGTAGGCGTATACGTTACGTTGATCACCATGGTCATGTGTCGACATACGTGTACATATAGCAGCACCATTGTTGCATACAACTCATCCCTACCCATGCAAACAACAAAGCACCCCATTGTGTACCTCATTGACAGGCAAACCATCATACTCCAAGTTGCGACCTGTGCGTGTTTATTGAGTACGATGAATATTTGCAATAGCCTGTATATGAATGCACTATGCTGAACACTATGCTGAACACACCACCATCTCCACCCTTACACACCTTGTTCATATAATGCATGCCCTGTTTCATGTATAGCCCCTGTGATGCCCTCCATCATGTCATGTGCCTTGAAACGAGTGGTCATCCTAAACGTGGTGGTTGTTGGTGTGCAGTGTTGGCTGTGTACCTGCTACACATTGAACGTCACCACCATCATGTCAGCCCATATTCCACTACATACCGCACATCGGTTGGGTGTGCGCCACCAGTGAATGGATGCACAGATACGTCCAATCGACCATTGTCCAAATTGAAACCCATGTCCACTGTGTTTGTGGTATGTGTTACGACAGTACGTATACAAATTGTGTATGTCAAGGCGGTTGCTGTGCCACGAGCATGGTGGTGCATGGATGCATACACCTGGTGGTGAAGTAACCCCAAAACACCCCCCCCACAAAACACACAGTTCCTACCAGCAAGGGCTTTGCACAGTGCAGCTTGACGCTCCGTATCATACCCCTCCCCCTCGTGTTTGTACAGCCACGCATCATCAGGTTTGTGAGGGGCAGCACGCAGGGACGCCAGCAGGGGGATGAGGTGTGTTTTCACCTGTGTTTTTATGTGAAGAGGTGTGTTTTTTATGGGTGTGTATGCATACACAGAAATCCAACACACCTGCTCAAACACTTGGTCAAGTCGTGCACTTGTCATGCCCTTTTCAAATGTATCCAGTGCCACATCATAGGGGTCTTTGTTGGGGTCGATGCGGGCACACACCTATGTGCGGGATGATCAAGGTGTGCAACATGTACACAAACACATTCGTTTCAGATGTGGTACAACAACACACGATACAACAACCAATACCTCACGTGTGTGCTCCACCCACTCTTTCAGCACTGGTGCAAATTGGGAAAAATCGTTCTCAGCACGTGCTGCTGCCCATGCTGTTGTGGTAGAGGGGGAATATGTGCTAGCGCATGTGCGCCTGTAGGCATGCACGTGTGATGCGTCATCAATTGCCTCACACCTTGGTATCCCCTGCTCTCCAATTCCGCCTTGCGTTGTGCAAGCTGCTTGTTCAGGGCAGTGGCACGCTTGTAGTCACGGAGTGCATCACGGACCACTGCTGCTTGCACCTCGTCCAGTGTGGAGGTGGCAAGACGCTCCAGTGCTGCACCAAGGTCTTTGTCAACTTTGCGTTCGTACAAGACACCTGGATAGGACAGTTCATGTGGTGTGAACACCATGGAACAGCAAGCAGGTGTAATTGATGAGTGACACCTGCAAGGGCCGATTTTTGCTTGGCACGTGAGTCTGCAGCGCCAGAGGGCATCATGACCATTTCATCCCAGTTGATCAAGCCATCAATGGAAGAGAGTGCAGCAAGCTCTTTGAGTTTTGTTGTCACCAGTGTGTAGTCTGTTTCCAGTGTGGTTGCCATGGTGGTGGATGATGAGGATGATCTCGTGAACAATGGACGTGTTTTTGCCGATGCAAGTCGAGTCACAAACACTGGGTGCTGTCGTACAAGCGCAGAGGTATGCAGAAGCATTGTTTTGTAAGAAGCATTGTTTTGTATTGTTTTGTTTGCTGTTTGTTTTTGCGTGTTCTTATTTGCTTCTTATTTGCGTTGACTTTCACATGGCCTCCTATTTGCAGCTCCCCAGTAACGTCAGCATTGTGGATGTTGATACAGAGCACGCATTGAATGAGTTTAGGTATTCATGAGGGCAGTCCATGCGCTTTCAATCCCGCACCTTGACGTACCATATACAGGAAGCACTGCGTACATGCCACCATTGCTGCAATTGATGCAGAATGGATACCTTATACACGTGCAGGGGGTGCCACATTGTTGCAGGTAGCAGTCAAGCGTGACTTGGCGTGCACCACCGTTGTGTATTTGTTCGACCTTTTGGCTTTGAAGAATACCCAACACACGAGTCGAGTGCTACAAGAGGTATTGCAGAGCAGTGCACTTGTCAAGATTGGCTACGGCATGTATGAGGACCTGGGGGCATTGGTTGCACGCATGGGTGATTGCTGCGCAACAGCACACCCACAGCTTGACATCATGCATGCAATGGTTGCCCTAGCACCAGCAGGCATTATACCACCACGTTCCTTGTCAGACGCATGCGACGCATTGCTTGGACAGTCCTTAGACAAGACACAGCAATGCAGCGCATGGGGTAATCGACCGTTGACAGATGCACAGCGCCAGTATGCAGCCCTAGATGCGTATTGCTTGTTGATGTTGTATGATAAATTGCTGGAGAGGGCAATACAGCATGACCTTTCACTGCCAACACATCGGTTGTGTTGGCCAGAGGGACCGAAACCGCCCCAGATCAACAAGGTGATGATATCACCAAATATCACCAATACACGGTTTTACAAGCCATGGCCAGAGGGTGATTCCCCACGCTTTGTGTGTGACGACATGCTCGAGGGTTTGGCACGGCAGCTGCGGTTGTGTGGCGTGGATGCAGCATCTGTGTATGGCGTAGTGGGTGCAGGGCATCAGCTACCACGGCATCAGGTACATCGCGTGTTGGTGGACCTGGCCCACTTGGAGCAGCGAGTCGTTTTAACCAAGGACAAGAGCTTTGTGCGGGCAGGGTATATAGATTGTGCATGGTTGGTGCAGGGGACACACAGACATACACAGTTGGAAGAGGTGTTGCATGCTTTTGATATTCGTGTTGGCATGGACGACGTCATGTCGCGCTGCTCTCGATGCAATGGGGAGCTTTTGGAGGAGATGTTTACAAGGGACACAGTGCCCGTGCAAGCGCTAGGGAATGTGCCACCAGTGGGTGTGGGGAAGAGTGGGATATGGGTGTGTGGGCAGTGTTACAACTGCTACTGGCAAGGCATGCAGTACGCACGGGCGCGTTTGCATTTGAAGGAGCGGTTTGGCAAAAAGGCGGGGGGGGGGGATGCTGTGCTGCAAAACGTATGATGATAGTTTATTTATTTTTTTAATGTAATTGTTATTTTACCAATATTGTATTTTAGTTTAAGTTTTAGTTTTTAGTTTTTAGTTTTTAGTTTTTAGTTTTTAGTTTTAGTTTTTAGTTTTTAGGTTTTAGGTTTTAGTTTTTAGGGTTTAGGTTTTAGGGTTTAGGTTTTAGGGTTAGGTTTTAGGGTTTAGGGTTTTAGGGTTTAGGGTTTAGGGTTTTAGGGTTTAGGGTTTAGGGTTTAGGGTTTAGGGTTTAGGGTTTAGGGTTTAGGGTTT
>VFQP010001845.1_pt1 | contig 25912 bp, 20 predicted proteins | sample 3512351 | NCBI WGS metagenome assembly VFQP01 (sample SAMN10412372, study PRJNA504923) | tailings metagenome | isolation source: Relicate 1 Philex TSF1 revegetated site | place: Philippines: Tuba, Benguet | collected 2017-08-29
TTGAATTTTGCGATAGTTTCAAGGTTTCCGTACATGTCAGATTTCACAGTGTACCAGTTTTCATCATCTCTCAGGTTGATGACAAACTGAACGTCGTCCTGGGCGATTGTTTCGGTTACACCGAAGATCTCTTTGCCTTCGTATTTCTTTTTGAGCCGGGCAACAATGTTTGCCTGCAATTCTGACTCTCCATAATAACGGATTGTTTTTAACAATGTCCCGTCATCAGAGAACTGCGCTCTCACCTGTATTTTGTTCTGCTTAAAGTTTGCCTGAACAAAATCGGCGTAGTTATGCCAGGTGATATCTTTTGCTGAAGCGAATGTTTGTTTAAATGCTTTCAGCACTTGCTCTGTTGGCTCTGGGGCAGGAGCGGCGAAGGCGAATATGCTTGCCATCAATCCTACTGCTAATAATAATTTTTTCATGGTTACTGTTTTTGATGATTAATCGTTAGCTGATACAAAGTACCGACATGAAAGGGCGTAAGGCAAGCGTTTAGGTATTATTGGTAAGTGAACTTTATGTTTCGGGAATATCAATTGTTGCATCCCTCTTGCCGAAGCGCGATTTAAGCTGTTCGAAAGACTTATTTATCTATGCGAAACGTGATTTCATTCACTGGATTTCCTGTTTAAAGTAATTGTTAAAAGCCTGCTTCGGTGGATGAGCGGTAAGTAATATGCACTTATTACATTCTGAAATTATTTCCCATCTTTGCATCCTGTATTCCGGAAAGGGCTGATACTACGTAATCATACTAAAACGTATTTAACGTTGATTAACCTTTCTATAAAAACATCTATCATCTTAACATTCTGATATGAAGCTTGCAACGAAGTTTATTCATGCAGGAGCTACTCCTGACCCATCCACCGGTGCGATCATGACACCGATCTTTCAAACATCTACCTATGTGCAGGAAGCGCCCGGAAAAAACCAGGGCTTTGAGTATGCACGCAGTCAAAACCCAACAAGAAAAGCACTGGAGGAAGCGCTTGCAGCAATCGAAAACGGAAAGTTTGGCCTGGCATTTTCGAGCGGAGTAGCTGCAACAGATGCCGTGATCAAATTACTGGAACCGGGAGACGAAGTGATCACTGCTGCTGATATGTATGGCGGCACCTATCGTCTTTTCACTAAAGTGTTTGAAAAGTTCGGGATCAGGTTTATTTATGTAGATACAACAGATCTTTCCAACGTTGAAAAAGCTGTATCTGCAAAAACAAAACTGATCTGGCTGGAAACACCAACAAACCCGTTGATGAATATTACAGACATCGCGGGCGTAGCCGCTATTTCAAAAAAAGCCGGTTCATTACTTTGTGTCGACAATACGTTTGCATCTCCCTATCTGCAGAATCCGCTTGATCTAGGAGCAGATATCGTTATGCATTCATCTACCAAATATCTTGGCGGACACAGTGATGTGATCCAGGGCGCATTGATAATGAATTCACCGGAACTGCGCGAAAAGCTTTACTTTATCCAGAAAAGCTGTGGCGCTGTTCCCGGACCAATGGATTGCTTCCTCGTTTTAAGAGGCATCAAAACTTTGCATCTCCGCATGCAGCAACACTGCATCAATGGGGAAAAAATTGCACAGTGGCTTCGCAGTCATCCGAAGGTCGGTAAGGTCTACTGGCCCGGTTTCGAAGACAATAAGGGATATGCCATTGCAAAAAAACAAATGCGCGGATTCGGAGGAATGATCAGTTTTGAGTTGAAGGATGACAGCCAGCAGGAAGCAATGCGGGTACTTTCCTCAACCCATTTATTTTCATTGGCCGAGAGCCTGGGAGGTGTGGAATCACTGATCAATCACCCGGCAACAATGACCCATGCATCCATCCCCCGGGAAGAACGTATCAAAAATGGTTTGTCTGATTCTTTGATAAGACTCAGCGTTGGTATCGAGGATGCTGATGATCTGATCGCCGACCTTAAACAAGCAATCGGATAGTTCGCGGAAAGATTTGGCATTGTATCTGCAAAATGAGGTATTGGGTAGATATTATTTTACAACTTAAAATACCAACTATGCTATACCTTATTGCTATAATTTTATTGATTGGTTGGGCGCTGGGCTTTTTCGTTTTTTCAGTAGGAAGCCTTATTCATATTCTGCTGGTTATTGCGATCATCGCAATACTGCTGCGCCTTATCAGAGGTTCAAGCCCCGTGTAGGGGATCAACAATATGACGAAATCATTAATAGATTTTTTAAACAAGAAGGTTGATGAATATAATCAACCTTCTTTTATTAAAGAAGATCCCATCTGCATTCCTCATTTATTTTCCAACCAGGCTGATCAGGAAATCGCCGGCCTTTTTGCTGCAACATTTGCGTGGGGCAACCGCACAACGATCATTAACAAATCAAAAGAACTGATGCAGCTGATGAATATGGAACCTCATCAGTTTTGTCTTCATCATACAGACAATGATCTTAAAAAACTGTTGAACTTCAAACACCGAACGTTCAACGCAACAGACCTTCTTTACTTTATTGAATTCTTTAAGTTTCATTACAGTTCATCGGATACGCTTGAAACTGCATTTACCAGGCATGGCTCCACGATAAAGGAAATGTTGTCAGGGTTTCACCGGTATTTTTTTTCACTGGAAGATGCCCCTGCGCGCACCAAAAAACATGTAGCCACTCCGGATAGAGGATCAACCTGTAAGCGCTTGAACATGTACTTAAGATGGATGGTAAGACAGGATGACAAAGGAGTTGATCTTGGTATATGGAAAAACATTTCCCCGGCTCAACTGATCTGCCCTATTGACCTTCACGTTGCACGGGTGGCAAAAAGATTTAAGATGCTGAAGCGAAAACAAACGGATTGGGAAGCGGCAGAAGAACTGACAAAAGAATTGAAGAAGCTTGATCCGGATGATCCCGTAAAGTACGACTTCGCTTTGTTTACATTAGGTATTGGAGATCGTTTTTAATTCGATGAGCCATATTATAAGTGAGTTCTTTCCGTCTTCCCGCCTTACCGGTAAAATAAACGGTAAGGCGGGAAGACGGAAAGAACTCGCTTCTTTAATGTGCTAAATCTCAGAGTTGAAAATCTTGCTACACATGAAAAATCTTTCTAAAACAGGAAGAACCTTTCTTTTCCCCCAACTTTTTTCTGTGCTCCTGCTGCGCGTACATTGTATGTAAATGTCGCCATGAAGTATTGCGAGAGCGTATTGGTGAAACTTGAAGTGATCATGTTTCTGTTTACATAAGCGCTTGCGTTCTGATTTTGATTCAGGATATCAAAAACACTTAAGCGCAGTACACCCACTTCTCCTTTGAGCATTGTGAAGTTGACCGCCGCATTCCAGCGAACAACATCTTTTGGAACACCTGCCGGTGCATTACTGTTGAATGCATAACTGCATTGCGTTTCCCAGATGACGTGTTTGGGCCAGCGGATGATCAGTTCATTATCCCAGTATCTCGTGTCCACCTTCAGCCTGTTGAAACGTGTGGTTGAATAGCGGGTGAAATTACGTCCGAGAGATGCATTGGAATTCCATTCGATCTTGTCATTCCAGTTGAGCCCGATACCGGCCCATTGGTTTAGCGTCCAGGTCGATTGCCAGCTGATCTCGCTGTTGTATAACAGTTGATTTTTGTTGTAACTGTAATACGCTCCGGTATTCCAGGTAAAAGTGAACTTCTGATTTCGTTTGTATTGTTTATACAGGTTGTAATTCACATAAAAATTCTTGCTGCCATCTGCATTCACCGGCATGGTGGTTTGAACTCCTTTTTCATCTACAGTGATACTTTGGATCACGTCATTCTTTGTAAATGACCCATTTCCATAAAAGTTCACATTGATGAATCGCTTCGGATCATTGAAGTAATAGTTGAGGGAAATGTTATCTCTTCTCGCAGGCTCAAGCGAAGTATTTCCTCTTGAAATATAATACGGGTTTGTATTATCGGTTACAGGAATGAGATAAGTATAGGAAGGCAGCGACACATCCCTGTTATAATTCAGGTTAAGTTGTTTGAAAACGATCCCTAACGCGGGAAGAATGTCTGTGCTTTTCTGCTTAAGCGGCGCAGGCAATAATGCCAGGTCATTGTCTACATACTGGAATAGCGCTCTTGCACTCGGTGTAATAGTAAGATTCTTCCATTTGAACTCAAGACCGGGCGTCAACAACACACGATTACTATTCCTTTCAAAACTGCTGGTGCGTGCCGCATCAGGTACATCGGGAGCCTGGTTATTGGGATCTTTGCTGAAGGTCTTTACATTGTTGTTGACCTTACCATATTCGTATCGTCCGCCCATACGGATGGTCATTATTTTTGTAAGAGGTTCGCTATAGTTAAAAGCGACACTTGCATCGGTCCGGGGAACACGTTCATTCCTCAGCTGAGCGGCAAGGCTGTCGTAAGCAGTAGGGTAGAAAAAGTCCAGGCCCGTATTGGTATTAAAATCATTGTAGCGATTATTAATATCAAGATTATGGTTAACCGTAAACCGGCGTCCTTTTTTCGTTCTGGACATCCGTGTTATACTCACCGAGTGGCGGTATAAGTGGTTATCAGCCTCATTCTGTTGAAGAACGTTACCTGCACTTAATGCACCAAGAATATTGTTGGTGCTGTTGATCACGCTTGCGCGATTCTCATTGGTCAACCCAAGTGTATAGTTTGCGTTGATGAGGATATTTGTAACAGAATCGGGTTTCAGTCTCGCGCCTGCGCCGATATTATGTCCATTGGTGATGCTTAGACTCCGCTGAGCTGTTTTGTTGGATACGATCGTATCACCATTGAACTGTTGTGTTTCGCTTTCTGAGATGCGGTTGTTTCGCACATTACCGTAAAAATATTGCAGGAAAAGAGACTGCTTTGAAGAAGGAGCGTGGTTCAGGTTAAATCCTACACCTTTACTTGTTGCAATACCTCCGCTCTGGCTTCCACCGAAATTTACTCCATTAATAGAAACGCTGGATGAGCCTGAACTGTTATTGCTGATGGAAATACTGGTTCCATTGCTGGCAGCCTGGTTACGTTGCATACCTCCGGTCTGCATCAGTTCAGAAAAGCTAAAACCCGGTCTGTTAAGATTATTGGCATAGCCAAGCACGCTTAGTTGTAATGTATCACGATAGATGTTGGCGATACCACCCGCTTCATATAATTCGTCCGTGCCGCCTCCAGCGTATAACTTTCCAAACCACCCTTTCTTCACTCCTTTCTTCAGCGTGATGTTGATGACTTTGCCAACATTGTTGATATTATCATCACCATTACGCATAAGCTCGTCTTTATCGTCAGTTACCTGCACTTTATCGATCACGTTTGCGGGAAGATTTCTTGTAGCCATTTTGGGATCATCGCCAAAGAATGTTTTACCGTCTACGAGAATACGGTTAACTGCTTTACCATTCACGTTGATATTTCCATCTCTGTCAACCTGAACACCGGGAAGCTTTTTCAGGAGATCTTCCACCAGGGCGTTCGGAAGTGTTTTAAACGCGGAGGCGTTGAATTCGATCGTATCTTTTTTTACGATCACCGGAGGTCGTTCTGCGATCACCAGCACTTCATCAAGTGATTTTGCATCCGGCATCATATAAATATCACCGAGATCTTTTACAGCATCCGCGGCGCTTATCACAAATTCTTTACGATAAACACCAAATCCGGAGAATGAGATCACCATCCGGCAGTTAAGGTCAAACGGAATTCCCGGCACTTTGAAATTTCCTTCGGAATCACTGAGACGGTAAGTTATGATCGCCGTGTCAGCGGCTTTAAAAATGGTGACGGTGGCGAGGCTGAGGGGCTGCTTGTTTGTAGAGTCTATGATCCTGCCCTTTAGCGTGCCTTGCGCTGAAGCGATGCCTGTAAGACCGAAGCATACGGTCAGCATCAATAAAATCTTTCTCATTCGATTGGTCGTGGTTTAGTAGCGCTAAACTACGATAATATTCGTACGAAAGTCATCGAACATCCCCTTTAACGTTTTTTTTGCAGTCCGAATATCCATAACCCTATTTTTAAAATCCTGAATGTCACACCTTTAAACTCTGTGCCGGAATAAAAAAAATATGACGGCTTTCGTACGAAAAAATTCATACCATAGTTTGAGGGCTATCTTTATCCATTAAATCGTCTGCGCGTGAAGAAACAGGAACCGTTGTTACAGGTTTGCGATCAACTTGGGCTCTCCATCCCGAAAAATAACTACAGTGCCCAATTGGAAGCACTGGAAGAAGAGATCAATCGCTTGCTTTTGCAAGATTTTGACAAACTGATCGCGATACTTTACCGGGTTGACGTAAATGAGCAAAAGCTAAAGCTTTTATTGAAGGAGCGGCCGGGCGAAGATGCTGCTAAGCTTATCTCGTCATTGTTGATAGAGCGGCAGGAACAAAAAATAAAATCGAGGGACCAGTTTAATTCATCGCAAACCGGGATAGATGATAACGATCGCTGGTAATTGACATAAAAAACCCACGGCTTTCGTGGGTTTAATGATTTATGACTGCTGTTGCTTTTGTTTTTCTTGACCAAACATCAGTTCCTTCACCTTCTCTTTGTCTTCTTTTTCTTTTTTCAGATCGAACATCGTTCCGAATATATGGTCCCAGATAGTAGAGCTTACGCCGAAACCATTGTGTTCGTTTTTATAATGATGAAGATGATGATTTCTCCATAATCCTTTCATCCATTTGAATGGAGGATTCCATGCGTGGATGGCATAGTGCATCGTTCCATACATCAGGTATCCTAATATGAAGCCGGGAAAGAACATGAAGGCCTGTTGACGGATCGCGAGATAGGTAAGGCCGAATATTGCCGAAGCGATGATGATGCTGGGGACCGGTGGCATAAAAAGCCGTTGTTTATCTCTCGGATAATGATGGTGATTGCCGTGCAGTGTGTAAATAAATTTCTGAGCCCGTGTATTCTCACTTACCCAATGAAAAAGAAACCGGTGTGCAAGATATTCGAAGAAGGTCCAGAAAAACATGCCGCCAATAAAAGTAAGCACCACGCGCAGAACCGGATAGTTCAGGTTGGCATTACTGTGATATAACATGTACCCTATCACAGGAAGATACATTCCCCAAATCACCAGCGGGTGGGTTTTGGTCAACATTTCCAGGTAGTCGCTCTTGAAGAGACGTGCCTGACCTTTGTTATGAATCTTTTCAAACTGCATGCGGCAAATATAAGGATAATGAGTGGTGGAACGGGAGCTTAACGTGTTAATATATAATCAACTGGGAGTGAATGATCAGTCACAGTCATTCGGTATAACTGATGCGGAATTTTGAAAGATCCGGAGCAAATTTTCTTTTGCGTTGAAGCTCATACTGATAAAATATACTTCCCACCTCTTTAAAAAACGGGTAGCCGGTTTCCCGGTATTCATATTTATCGTCATTTAAAACACCATCGCTATTCACATAGATCACCCCGCTCAGCATAAACTCGATATTTTTCTTGAAATCGACGATATAAGCCACATCCGTCAAAAACCCATAGGACCAGCCTGTTTTGTTAAAGACACGGATTCCTTCAGGAATTACCCTGTCTGCTTTATACATGAATTTGGTATAGCTGTCGAAAAATTCCGTTGTATCGTAATCCGGATACCTGCTTTCGGATGGCAGTTGAGACATCACTCTGAACAGCATTGAATAGTCATCCGCATCAAGTTCAAATCGCTGATGGCTATTTACTGATTCAGGGAACAAAACCGACTGAAGCATTTGCTGCAGGTCTTCAAGTGGCGCATTATTGTGCTTTGTAAAATCCATTGGAGACAGGATCAACTGTTCATCCCGGTTATAATGCGCCTTTCCCAAAAACACGTTTTTTGAAAAGTCAAAATCGACTTTGCTGTACGCCGCTGGTTGCGAATAAACGGTCTTGCCCTGTTCAACAAACCGAATGGGATTTGTATGACGGTTCTCTTCTTCCGTCATTGGAGTAAACCTTCGCGTGATGCGCATATCACGATACCCTTTTTTCCATAAGGATTCATTGATATACTGCTGCCCCAGAAATTCATACAACCTGTTGTATGCATCATTATCGCTGACCAGAAATATCTTTTTGATATAGTGGGCAATGGACGGCAATCCGTTCTCAGCTGTTTTGTCTTGGTTTACGATCGTTTGACCATTGAATGCAGAATCCGTCAGCATTGGCGTTTCTTTCTTCACTCCTTTCAAATGGTGAAGCTTTTCCAAAGCCAGGAATGCCAGCGGCATTTTCACGGTGGACGCAGGATTGAAATACGCCGTACGGTCAGTCCGGATGCGATAATGTGTAAATGATGGTTTGTTATTTTTATCTCTGTCGATCTTTGTATAAATAAGTTGATAACGAAACGTATCCGGGTTGTTTAATATATGCATAAGTGCTGGCGATGCCTTCTCATATAAAAGCGAGGCCGGAAATTTCTGAGCTTCCAGGGTTTGACTCATACAGCAAAACAGATAAGCCGTAAACAAAACAGATTTTTGCATTTGCAATCTTTGCCTGATAAAAATAAACAAGTTTGTATTATTCTTAATTTGCCGGCCATAAACAGCTCAGCGTTAATCAATTTATCAAAGGATAGACTATTATGAAATACACCTTCCGAAAAGCCACTCCAGAAGACCTTGATCAGATCTGGGAGATCCTGCAACAGGCGATCGAGCGCCGGAGACTGGACGGCAGCAATCAGTGGCAGGATGGCTATCCGAATCCATCTGTCGTGCAGAATGACATCAATAATGGATATGGGTTTGTGCTGACAGATGATGCTGTAATCGTTGGTTATTGTGCCATACTCATCAATGATGAACCGGAATATGCGAACATCAAGGGCGAATGGCTAACAAATGAAGATTTCGTAGTGTACCACCGGGTAGCTATCTCCGAAAAACATCTCGGAAAAGGATTGGCGCAGGAAATGTTGAGATCAATTGAACAGTATGCACAGGATAATCAGATACACAGTCTGAAAGCGGATACGAATTTTGATAATGCGGGTATGCTTCGCATCTTTGAAAAAATGGGTTATGTGTACTGCGGAGAAGTAACATTCAGAGGTTCACCGAGGAAAGCATTTGAAAAAGTTTTGGCAGGATAATAAAAGATCAATATCTCTTTCGGCGCATGCCGGGGTATACAACTCAATGCTTCTCAAATAAGGGCTAAGACGTTTATCATCCCTGCAGGGCAATGTCGTTACATTTGTCGGGTTGGTGGCTACACGATATTAGTATACAATGTAATTCGCCGGGAACCCGGCGGTGTTTTCTACCGTTGTTGGTGTTCGACCTATGTTCAATTTCTGGTTAATGCGGCTTACACCGACAACAAGATTCGTAATGGTTGTTTATGAGGTGAGAACCTCGAAGTCTCCGTTTACTTTTTTTGCCTTCCCCGCCCGCCGTGCTTCAGCAGGCGCGGATGCAATATGCCGGAAACCAGGCAGGTTTTCTTTTTTCACTGACGCAGTGTTTGCGAGGTAAGAACTTCGGAGTCGCCGTTTACTTTTTTTGCCATCCCCGCCCGCCGTGCTTCAGCAGGCGGGGATGCAATATGCCGGAAACCAGGCAGGTTTTCTTTTTTCACCGACGCAGTGTTTGCGAGGTAAGAACCTCGAAGTCTCCGTTTACTTTTTTTGCCTTCGCCGCCCGCCGTGCGTTAGCAGGTGGGGATTCAATTTGCTGGAAATTCAGCGGATCTTCTTCTTTCACTGATGCAGTGTTTGCGAGGTGAGAACCTCGAAAACACTGCTCCCAACTATGTTGTTGGTGTAAGTCACTTCAATCTGAAAGTTAACGTAGTTTGAACACCAACAACGGCAGAACCCCCCACCGTGTTCCGGCGAATTAATCCGCCGAAACACGTCGCCTCACCGCCACCACAACATCCCATTCCATTACCTTTGCTCCACTTGCAATGAAAACAATCAACAATGAAATTAGTCTCTTACGTTAAAGACCAGCGCGAACAGCTGGGTGTTCTGATCGATGGATTTGTGTATGATATGGAAACACTTCATCCTGAGCTGCCCGGTACTATGAATATGTTCCTGCAATACTGGGAGGATTATCTCCCCATTGCCACTGCCGGCGAACTCATGCTTCGTGAAGGTTCCCGCTCCAGCAACCGCCGCACTCCGATCAGCGAGGTTCAGCTGCTGGCGCCTGTTCCTTATCCAACAAGTTGCCGCGACGGCTATGCATTTCGCCAACACGTTGCCGCGGCCCGCAGAAACCGTAAAGTGGAAATGATCCCTGAGTTTGATCAATACCCGATCTTTTATTTCACCAATCATCACAGCATAAAAGGCCCGGGCCCGGTTGCCTGTATGCCTGATCATTTTGAAAAGCTCGACTTCGAACTGGAAGCAGCCATTGTGATCTGCAAACACGGACGGAATATCAAAGCAGAAGATGCAGATCAGTATATCGGCGGATTGATGATCATGAATGATCTCAGTGCCCGCAGACTTCAAATGGAAGAGATGTTACTGAATCTCGGACCGGCCAAAGGAAAAGATTTTGCAACAACCATCGGACCATGGCTGGTCACTCTGGATGAGCTGGAAAAATTCGAGATCGCACCAAAAGAAAATCATGTCGGCAAAAACTGGAACCTGACCATGAAGTGCCGCGTCAACGGCCAACAGGTCAGTGAAGGAAATGTGGGCGATATGGACTGGACATTTGCAGAGATCATCGAACGCGCTTCTTACGGAGTAGACCTCTATCCCGGCGACGTGATCGGTAGCGGCACCGTCGGCACCGGTTGCTTTCTCGAGCTCAATGGCACCGGCAAACTCAACGACCCCAATTACAAAGAACAATGGCTCCAGGATGGCGATACCGTTGAAATGGATATCGATCAGCTGGGAACCCTCAGTAATAGTATTGAGAAGGAAGAGGGGGAATGGAGCATCCTCTCACGACGCAAATGATACACGAATGACCACTAATGACCGCGAATAGAGTCCTGCACAACGAACATAACCAAATCAGATACTATTCATTTTGTAGGAATTTATTCGCGGTCATTAGTGGCCATTTGTGCTAATTCGCGTTCCGGATTTCTTCGCAAATGTATTGCTCCCCTCTCATTACCGCCTTCACCGCTTCAAAGATCTCTTCCGGTGATGAGTTTTTGGTAACATATGCACGGGCTCCGAGTTCCAGCATCTGGCGGGCATAGGAGGCCTGATTGTGCATGGATACGGCAACGATACGGGTATTGGGAGAAGATTCCAGGATAAACGGGACGGCTTCCAAACCTGACGCATCAGGGAGATTGATATCGAGCAGTACAATATCGGGTTTCTGCTCTGCGATCATGGGAATAGCCTCCGCCAGTGAACCACTCTCGCCGGCAATCTTTACCTCCGGCATTTCTTCAAAAAGAGTAATCCACATCTGGCGGACCAATTTATGATCTTCAACAAAAGCAAGGGTTATCTGTTCCATAATTTCGAATGCACAAATTAATGCAGCGGAATGGATATTTCCAACTCACACCCTTTTCCCGGCTCTGAATTAATGGAAATATCTCCCGAATAAAAATCCACTCTGCTGCTGATATTCTTCAACCCAATACCTTTTGCTTTCTGCTTGGTGTCAAATCCAACACCATCATCCGCTATCGAGAAAGACAAATGATGCCTGTCCATAGATAAAGAAATAACGGCATGAGTAGCGCTTGCATACTTCCGGATATTGTTCAGCTGCTCCTGCGCAATCCTGTACAACATCACTTCCATATTCTTATCTATCTTAATGCTTTCATTGATCTCGGTGAGCACAGTCACTTTCAGATCACCGGCGATGTTGATCTCTTCTGCCAACTCCTTCAACGCAACAAGCAAACCCATATCCCCGAGTGAAGGAGCAACCAGTGATTTGGACAACTTTCTTATCTCCTCAATCGCATGATCAAGATTATCTGCACCCCGTTTGACCAGGTCCTCCTGCTTTGGCGGGTTGGAGAGCGACATTTTCAGATACATACGTACTGTCGCCAGGATCTGGTTGATATTATCGTGTAATTCACGCCCAAGTTCGGTTCGTTCTTTTTCCTGGGCCTGGATCGTTACTTCTGTGATCAGCTTATGTTGCTTAAGCGACTGCTCCGCTCTCTCCTGCTCCTGTTTTCTCTTTTCCGCAAATTTCTGCTCAGTGATGTCGCGTGTATTTACAAACCATTTCTCTGATGCGGCAACAATATTCCAGTGAAGCCATTTCCAGCTCTGATCTTTACAAAGCGTATATGTTTCAAAAGACAAACGATCTTTTTGCGCCGAAGCCATTTCTCTGATGCGGTCTTCATCTTCCGGTTGAAGGAAATAGAAAAGATTTTTCCCGATGGCTTCCTGGTAAGAAAATCCCAGAATGGCTTCAAATGCCGGATTGATTTCTTCTATCAAAAAACTGCCCGTATCCACAATACTGATGATATCAGCGGAGTTGTTGATCAGCAATGCTGCGTTCTGCAAAGAGATATTCTTCTCCCGCAACTCTTTCTGCTGCATCTGGATCTTCAGAAGAACGGCTACTTTCGCGCGTGCAATATCGGGGTCGAGCGGTTTGAATAGATAATCAATGGCGCCTTCACTGTATCCCTGCATAACAAAGCTATGCTCTTTGCTTTCGGCAGTCGCGAAGATGATAGGAATATCCCGTGTACGTTTCTTTTGTTTAAGCAGTTGCGCCACTTCAAACCCATCAATATCCGGCATCTGAACGTCGAGTATGATAAGGTCTACGTGTTCCTCCAGGGCCATTTTTAATGCTTCACGTCCGCTGTGTGCCGACAGCAGTGTGCGGTCTGGTGATCCCAGCAAACTTTCCAGTACCAGGATATTTGCCGGTTTATCATCAACGATTAAAATAACAGCTTTGCCGTTCTCCATTATGCCTTCGGAATTTTCGATAAAAAAAACGATATCTCTTTTAGTGTACCAATCATCTTTACTGCTTTTGTTGCGATCGCGGCCTGTGGCATTGATGGAAACTGTGCTTCTTCAGGATCCTGTGCAATGGTAAACCCTCCATAATCGCTGATCCTTTTTAAACCATCCGCTCCATCTCTGTTAGCTCCGGTGAGGATTATCCCAACCAGTGTTTCCCTGAAAGCGATCGCCGCTGTTTCAAACATAACATCAATGGAAGGCCGGCTGTAGCTCACCGGACGATCAACTGTCAGCGAAAACGTTCTGTCCGTTTCTATCAACAGATGATAACCGGGCGGAGCCAGATATATGATGCCTTTTTCGATCGGTTCCTTCTCATCAGCCTGCTTGACGACCTTATTTGTTCTGGATTGCAGTAACTCCTCCAGTAATTCATGTTTCTCCGCCATTCGATGCTGAACAATGATGACCGGCAGAGAAAAATTTTCGGGCAAGCGCTCCAGCAAATAAAACAAAGCGTGCAAACCTCCCGCTGATGTTCCGATCACAATAGCTTCATATGGTGTTTCCGAAGCCACTTATTTCACTTTCATAAAGATCCGTTCCTTCCGGTCGATCTCTTCGAATGAGTCATATTGTCCGCCAAAACGCAATGACTCCTTATTTCCCAATCCTAAAAAGCCAAACGTGCAGAGACTTGCATAAAAAAGGTCAACCACCCGCTTCTGCAAGTCCTGGTTAAAATAGATCAATACGTTGCGGCAGATGATCATCTGAAATTCATTAAATGCTTTGTCTATCGCCAGGTTATGCGGCGAAAAAACAATATTTTCTTTTAATGAACGGTCAAACATCACCGAGTTGTATTTCGATTTATAATATTCAGAGAACGATCTTGTGCCCCCCGACTTCTGATAGTTTCCCGTATAAGCTTTCATACTTGACGCATCATACACCCCGTCCTTCGCGATCTGTAACGAATGCTGATTGATATCGGTGGCGTAAATAACACAACGATCAAGCAGGCCTGTTTCTTTAAGTAAGATCGCCAGAGAATAAACCTCTTCACCGGTGGCGCATCCCGCCACCCACACTTTTATGAACGGATAAGTGGCAAGCCTTGGCATAACCTTTTCTCTTAACCCTCTAAAAAACCCGGGGTCGCGAAACATTTCAGTAACCGTAACCGATAACTCCTCTAAAAAATCCCGGAAAATATTTTCGTTACTTAAAACCAGGTGTTGCAGATCGCGGATATCATTGATCCGGTGACTACTCATATAATGGACGATCCTTCTCTTCATAGAAGCTTCCGCATAATCTGTAAAATCATACCCGTAAGATGAATGCAGAGATTGCAATAAGCTCCTGAACCCCTCCTTGTCCAGCTCCATTCAGTTTATTTTTACTGATGATCATCCAATATCGTTCCCATCTTTTTCCTTCAGTTTTTGATACACACAATGTCTCGCCATCAACAAAAGTGTTGATTTTTTTACTTGTAAAGCCATACCCGCATCAGCGAAAGCAACTGATCTATGTTAACTGGTTTCGAAATATAATCTGACATACCCGCATCGAGGCATTTCTCCCGATCTCCCTTTATAGCTTTTGCAGTAAGCGCGATGATCGGCAGTTTTTCAAACTCCTGGATATTTCTGATAGCACGCGTAGCTTCGAATCCGTCCATTTCGGGCATCATGATATCCATCAATACAAGATCAACATCCGGATGTTCGCGCAGTTCCTCTACAGCTCGTTTTCCATTGTCCGCCACCACACAGGTCATTCCTTCTTCCTCCAGCACGTTTGTGAGAGAGTAAATATTCCGGATATCATCATCCACAACAAGTATTTTTTTTCCTACAAGCACTTCATCAGTGCGATGAAGTTTGCGGATGATCGTTTGCTTTTCTTTCGGCAGCCGTGATTCCACACGGTGGAGGAAAAGCATTGTTTCATCCAGTAAGCGTTCATGCGAATTAGCTGTTTTCAGCACCACGGTATTCGCATATTTCATCAATTGCATGTTCTCTTCCCGCGAAAGATCTTTTCCTGTATAAACGATGATAGGAATGCGTTTCAGCGTTTCGGTATCCTTGATCTTTTCAAGCAGGTCAAAACCACTCATATCCGGCAGACCAAGATCAACAATGATGCAATCATAGTGATCGCTGTTGAGCATATCCACCGCCTGCTGACCGGAAAACGCCGGATACGATTTAACATCACCGTTGCCGATCAACTCGCGGATAGCCGTGTTCTGCTGTTCATTGTCTTCAACCACCAGCAGTTTTTTCATTTTCCGGTTGGTAAAATCTTCTATCCTGTCAAACGCATTCATCAGCTTATCAGGATCAACCGGTTTTTGCAGAAAATCGAACGCGCCAAGCTCGAGACTTTCTTTCTTCAGATCATAACCTGAGATGATCTGCACGGGGATATGCCGCAAAGCAGGATCATTCTTCAGATATTTCAACACTTCGGAACCATCCATTACAGGAAGCTTCATGTCGAGAAGAATGGCGTCAGGCTTATAATACCGGGCATAACTCAAACCGGTATTCCCCTGCGCCGCAACGATCGCTTTGTAATTACGTTCTCTTACAAAGTCTGTTAACAATGAGGCAAAGGAAGGATCATCTTCCATGATCAGTACAACCTTGTCTTTTTCAGAAACAGTTTGTCTGTCGTCATTTACTTCGCCATCTTTTTTTGGAAATATGGTGACTGTTTTTTCTTCAGTTGGTTTTTCCTGCGGCGTTTCCTTTTTTTCAAAAATTCTACCGCCGGTCACTTTAAATGATTCGCTGAATTTTTGCGGAATGAACAGGGTGAATTTGCTGCCTATCCCTTCTTCACTCGTGACAATCAACTCACCACCCAGAGCATGTGCCAGTTCACGGCTGATAGACAGACCAAGACCTGTGCCTCCGAATTTTCTTTTTGTACTGCCATCTGCCTGCTGAAATGCTTCAAAAACCATTTCAAGTTTGTCTGCCGGAATACCAATGCCGGTATCTTTTACCGAAAAAGCCAGTACAGTTGAATGAATGCCTAATGCGGGATTCCGGAAACGAAGATTATTCGGTGCTTTTTGAATGGATAGGGAGACTTTCCCTCCGCGTGAGGTAAACTTGAACGCATTCGATAATAAGTTCCGCAGGATCTGTTGCAGTCTTTGCTTATCCGTTACGATATGGTCATCGATGGATTTATCCCGTTCTATAGAAAACTCAATGAATTTGCTTTTTGCGAGTTCATCAAAAGTGGAATGGTTTCCGGATTCAATCTCGTTAAGTGAGATCTCACTGATCTCCAGTTCCATTTTTCCGGCTTCTACTTTTGAAAGATCCAGTATCTCATTGATCAGTTTGAGCTGATCATTTCCGGAATTATGAATATTCCTTGCGAATTCAACCTCCTTTTCATTCAGGCGGTGTTCTTTATTCTCGGATAAGATCTTTGAAAGAATAAGGATACTATTCAAAGGCGTGCGAAGTTCGTGCGACATATTTGCCAGGAACTCGGTTTTGTACTTGCTGGTCAGTTCAAGTTCTTTTGCTTTTGTTTCAAGTTCAATTCTTGCATTTTCAAGCTGGTTCCGCTGTTCTTCCAGCATATTTGCTTTCTCTTCCAGCTCTTCGTTGATCTGTTGCAGTTCCTCTTGTTGCGCTTTGAGCTCTCCTTCTGATTTTTCGAGCAAACCAGTTTTTTCCTGTAATTCTTCGTTGAACTGTTTGAGTTCTTCCTGTTGCGCTTCGAGTTCTTCTGTGAGTTGCTGTGATTCATTCAGCAATTCCTGTGTACGTGTGCGCGATTGCGCGGCAGTGATCGCGATGGCCAGCACCATACTCAGTGTATTGATCAGCTCCTGATCGCGGTCAGAGAATGGCTTCAGACTTGCGAGTTCAACAACACCCCGCAATTCTTCTCCCGCTAATAAAGGGTAACAAAGTATATTGACGGGTTGAGTTTGACCAGTTGCAGAAGTGATCTTCATGTAGCCTGGCGGAATATTTGTGAACAGCAGCGGCTTTTTTTGAGCTGCGGCCTGGCCGGCCAGTCCTTCTCCGGGTTGAAGTATAGCAGGTGTTCCGGGAGGAAGCGCATATGTTCCGGTAAGCTGCAACCTTCCATTCCCTGTTATATAAATAGCACCGGCCTGAGATTCGAAGTATTCACAAAGATGTTCGATAGCAGCCTGGGAAAGTGCTTCCGCTGACATTTCCCCACGGATCCTGTCATTCAATTGTGCATTGGCGGTAAGCATCCAGTTTTTTTCAGCCGTCTCGGCCTGTGCCCGTTTCAGGGCTTTCAGGTTTCTGGTAATGACCCAGTACACAATAAATAAGGTAAGGCCAATAATTATAAGGAGGGAAATGAAGAGGGTGGTAAAATTCTGCGCGTCTGACTCGCTGATAAGTTTTCTCTGTTCGAGCAGCCTGATCTCAATATTGCGGGCATTGGTAACAATTCTTCTGATCTCATCCTGAATGATCTTTCCTTCGCCCTTACTGATAAACGTGCTGGCGTCGCGAAGATCCTGGGTTCTACGGCTGATGGCTTCGTCCAGGTTTTTACGCCGCATTTCAAGCTGCGGTCGAAGACGGTTGATGTTTTCCTGTTGCACCGGGTTGTCTACGGTCAGCTGCGCAACTTTTTCAATACTTTCATCCCATGAAGCAGCTGCCGACCTGTAATTTATCAGATGGTCCTTATCTCCGGTGATTATATAGCCTCTGGCCGCACTCTCCGCATCAAGGGTAGCCGCCAGTACCTGGTCAAACTCGTACATCACCTCGTGCGTATGCGCTACCATCTGGCTGGCACGCATGAAACGCTCACTGTTTCTGAAAGAAAAAACAGCTACTGCTATCAAAATAAACGTGCAAACAGCAAATCCGAGCAAGATCCTGCGACTTAAACTCATCTTCATATAGCCTTAATTTTTGGATAATGGTGGTACAGACCAACTTAAAACAACTCTCTCCTGGTATAGAAGTGTGTGTGTTAAAAATAAAGCATGTTAAACTAAAATCGGCCCGGCCGTACATAAAAATGAACAATCTCACTCATTATGAACTGATACGGATGCTCAGGAATGGTCAATCCCCGGATCGTCTCAACTATTCCGGGTGAAACCTTTACAATTATTACGTAAAGGATTACGCAGAACTATCGTATCCTGATTTTCGGGCAAAATAAATATGCTCCCGGATTCAGAAGAATGGAAAAGATGGAAATGAGGAACTGCGCAGCTATTGTTTTCCTGAACAAAAACAACATTGAGGTTAAGGGCTTACACCTACCACAAAAACAGTTAACCCTTAGTTCTTTAAATAACTGGTTTAATTATTCCGGGAGAATTTTCTTTTCGGTAGTTTGTAATAGTAAGCCATTACGTATGAAGATTCATTTTTTTAAATCCGGAGACTCTGTTCCGGTTTAAGGCTCTGTTTTTATACATCTATATCTTATCTCTCCTGGTGAACGGTTTGCATTCAGATCCGTTTTGGTTGTAATCAACGCACATTATTCTTTTGGAACGAGCTCTGACAACTGCAGATCGAGTGCCTGCGCAATAGCAACCAGTGTTGTAAGTGTCGGATCTCCTTTTCCGCTCTCCAACGTCCATACCTGGCTATAGGCGATATCAGCAGCATAGGCAAACTCACGTGTTGACAAACCACGTTCTTCACGCAGCTGCTTCAGTTTCCTTCCGAATGCATTCAACATCTTCTGATCCTTATTATTTCTTGGCATTACAGTAAGATCATTCATTTAAAAAAAATAACTGACCTGATTTGTCAAGTCTTTTTATAAAAATTATTAGATTAGTGGAAGAATGTTCATGGCAACAATCCCTTCTTAGAATATATACTGTTAAGCACGACTTTTTACCCCGAAGTATCATGTTACTTTTCAAACGCTGGCTATCTATGGCGTTGTTGCTGACTTCTTATTTATTCATCATGGCATTGCCATTAAAATAATTTTTATGCCCGCATCAACATTGGGGATTGTTAATCCCCGCTATTTTTTAAACCGGCTCGCGTTGGAGCATTCAACAGATTGCCTTTTGCTTGAACCGGAAATGATCATTCGCCAATTATTCAGCAAAACATCCTTGCCTGCGATGCAGGAAATGTTTGAGGAGTATTGTGAAGCGGCTATTGCGCCGGCCTATTACTGGAAAGACAGGAACCCGGAAATATTGTTGAAGTTCAGTGAGGAAATGGAAAAGCTTATCGAAGCGTGTTATCTGTTGTACCGCGAAAGGCGATCTTCTGCATCCGCAGAATTGCCTGTGGCGGTAAAGCAGTTTTTTATGCAGTATCCTTTGGCAGACTGGAAAAGGATCTTGCGCGATTGGACGCAGGCGGGCCTATCCGTCAATAGTGTTGCAGAAACGGGTGACCCATTTGAGATGATCCCGTTTGTAACAAGAATGGAAGAATTGATAAAATCGATGGGAGAATTTGCTGCAAAATAACAGGAAGGACTATTGAAATAGACATGGTGGCAACTTTCTGCTTCCGTGATCCCGGCATAAATGTATTCTTCCCGTCTCTCCGTTTTAGCGGTAAACAACCGTAAGACGGAAAGACGGGAAGAACGCATTCAGAAGTGATCCTGATCGTTCGTTTGATCAGATCACAACCTTATTCAATTTTGTTACACTTCCGCCACCTCTGTTCTTTACACCACCGAGACCGGAAGATTTCATCTTCAGGCTTTTCTCTGCATTCACTTCAGCACCACCAATTCCATTGTTATCGATATCCATTGTTTGTACTACAAACTTTGCAGCTTCAAGATTGCCAACAGATTTATTTTTGATCACAGCATTATCAGCTTTGCCTTCCAGCTCAAGATTGCCTACGCTTTTGTTTTCGAGTTCAAGAGAACGTGCGGTCATTTTCAATTCGACGTTACCCACGCTTGCATTATTCATTCTCAGATTTTCAAAACTCAGGGTTCCAACGGTGGTAATATTTCCAACAGTTTTAAGATCGATCGACTTCAGTTGCCTGAAGGTGATATAAACTGTCATCTTTTTATTTGTTTTGATGCTTTTATGCTTTTTCATCGTCACAGATAAACCATTGTCGGTTTGCTCTACCTGTACCAGTTCCTGGAGATTATCTTCCGCTTCTATTTTCACCGCTTCTGCACTGCCCTGTGCTAGCACCACGTTAAATACGCCGCCGACGGTAAGTGAGCTGAATGATTTCACAGCTACATCACGGGTGATCAGATTTCCGCTGCCAACATATTTTTCATCGTCCTGCGCGTTGATTGTTGCCGGCAGGATCATTGCTGCTACAGCGAGCATTGTTAAGACCTTTCTCATACTAAATGGTTTTTTTGTTTTTGATTCATGGTTTAATAACGAAGTCTTTCGTAGAACGAAGGTGCATTTCTTTTTGTTACAGTTTTTTTTAAATAATTATGAGTGGTATTTATCGGCGCTGAGTGGAAATTCACGGAGGTTTTGGCCATTTTCTGGCTGTAACTATTCACATTTGCATACCGGGTTTAAGCCATCCGGTATTACCATTATGACCCTTGATTTTGCCGGTTTGACTGCAGTGGAGAAACAATATTTCCTGCAGCATGCCATTGCCCCAAGACCTATCTGCCTTGCTTCCACGATCAATAAAGACGGAGAGGTGAACCTCAGCCCTTTCAGTTTTTTTAACCTGTTTTCTTCCAACCCGCCTGTTGTCGTATTCTCGCCGTCACGCCGGGTGCGTGATAATACGACCAAGCATACACTTGAGAATATCCTCGAAGTGCCGGAGGTCGTTATCAATATTGTTACGGTCGACATGGTACAGCAGGTGTCCCTGGCCAGTTGTGAGTATCCGAAAGGAGTAGACGAATTTTCCAAGTCGGGATTTACCGCCGAGCCAGCTTCCCTTATAAAACCACCAATGGTTAAGGAAAGCCCGATTAAAATGGAGTGCCGTGTACTGGAAGTGAAGTCGCTTGGTTCTGAAGGCGGAGCGGGCAATCTCGTGATCGCTGAAGTGATCCGGATGCATATCAGTGATGGATTGCTGGATGAGAACCGGAAAATGGATCAGCGAAAGATCCATCATGTGGCAAGGCTTGGTGGCGACTGGTACTGTGCTGTCAACGAATCGAATCTTTTCCAGGTGGAAAAACCTAACACAAAGCTGGGCATCGGGCTTGACAGTTTGCCGGCTTCTATCCGCAACAGCTCGATCTTAACAGGAAATAATCTCGGTCAGTTAGCCAATGTGCACGAAATGCCGGTTGTGGATGCTGCGTATGATGATGATCATCTGAAACAGATCGTACAGTATTATAGCCTGAACCCTGATGACATGGAAAAAGAATTGCATTTACACGCGAAAAAACTACTGGATACCGGGAACGTAAGGGAGGCCTGGCAGGTTTTACTCGCTGGTGTGTAAATGCATACCTCCAACGCTTTGTTTACTACTCTTTCTTATCGTCTTACTGCCTTACCGGTACAAAACAGACCGGTAAGGCAGACGGTAAGAAAATGTTGGGTAGTTACGAGAAACGGCCACCTCTGGTGGCCGTTTGAAAAGAGTATGGATTAAAAACGGGTAGGGCTATTTCTTTACGCTTCCGAATACTTTTTGTAGCAGGGCAGAAGCCTGTCCCATCGGGTTAGCGCGGATATTCGCTTCTTCTTTTGCTACCTGGTCGAATAATGCATCAACCGCTTTTCCTACTACGAAAGAAGTCAGATCCGGGTCTACTTTCTTGAACGTTGTGGGGAATTTGTTGTAAGTCGTTACGATATCACCATAATACTTTGTTGCATCCACCTTATCGAGTGAGGTCTGCACAGACGGAGTAAAAGCAGTCACCAGTTTTTGGGTTGTTTTCTGTTTGAAATATTCAGTAGCGCCGTTTTTCGGGCCTGTGAGGATCTTCAGCGCGTCAGTAACGGTCATTTCTTTAATAGCGTCGATAAAGATCGGTTTTGCATAAGCCACCGCATCTTCAGCACCGCGGTTGATCGCCAGCACTGCTTTGTCTACCTGCGCCCCCATACCGGCAGAGCGGAGTGTTTTCTCAATTTTCTGGGCATCTGGCGGGAGAAGCACTTTGTAGAGTTCACTGCCAAAAAAACCATCCGTTTTATTAAGATTCAGCACGGCATTCGCCACGCCTTGTGTCAGCGCTTCTTTAATGCCCTGACCAGCTTCGTCTTCCGATACACCTGAAGACCCGCCTTTATTCAATATTTTGGGAAGTTTTATTTGAGCATCAACAGTGGCGGGCAGTACAGCCGCACTAAAAAGGAGAGCAACGAGATAGGTTTTCATCAGATGTTTTTAATGTTTAAAATAGGATTGGCCTGTCATCCAACGGGCAACGCCGCGCTTCAGTATGAACAGCGTCTCAAGTTAACCGCCAATCCGTTAATATCCAATAGGCAGACAGTGAATTGACGATAGTTTGGGGAAATCCGCTGCATGGAAGGACATTTTCGGTGACCGTTGTCCGTTGACCGTTGTCCGGTTTGTTTGATGTTCGATGGTTGATGATCGATAGCCTGACTGCGTTGCCGGTTGATCTCTGACTCAATTAAATTCACTTAACCTACTCACTGGCAATTAATTATGGTTATCCAAGGGGGGACATCGACCATCACGCATCGACCATCGAACATCAAACAAACCGGACAACGGTCAACGGACAACGGTCACCGAATATCCCTACCTTTGCACCCAATTTTTCACTATATGAGCACTCAACATTTGTCTGAACAGGAACAACTCCGCAGGGAGAAACTGGCCGAATTGATCATGATGGGCATTGAGCCTTATCCGGCCCCGCTTTACCCGGTTAATAGCACTTCTGTATATATAAAGGAAAATTTTAAGGAGGAAACGAAGGAGCAATTTAAGGATGTATGTCTTGCTGGCCGGATCATGAGTGTGCGTGATATGGGGAAGGCGAATTTTGCGGTGATCCAGGACGGCGCAGGTAAAATTCAAATGTATATACGCCGGGATGATATTTGTCCGGGTGAGGACAAAAGCCTGTATGACGTGGTTTGGAAAAAATTGCTGGATATTGGTGATATCATCGGCATCAGGGGATATGCGTTTGTGACAAAAACGGGAGAAACTTCTGTGCATGTGACCGAGCTGACTTTGCTCAGCAAATCATTGCGTCCGCTACCCATCGTAAAAGAAGCGGAAGGACAGACATTTGATGCGGTTACCGATCCCGAGTTCAGATACAGGCAGCGTTATGCAGATCTGATCATCAATCCCGCTGTAAAAGAGACTTTTGTCAAAAGAACAAAACTGATCAATTCGATCCGTGAGTTTTTGAATAGCCATAATGCGCTTGAGGTAGATACACCGGTGCTGCAATCCATTCCCGGCGGAGCTGCTGCACGTCCGTTCATTACCCATCACAATGCGCTGGATATTCCATTCTATCTGCGTATCGCGAATGAGCTTTATCTGAAAAGACTGATCGTTGGTGGTTTTGACTGGGTATATGAATTCAGCCGCAACTTCCGGAATGAAGGGATGGACCGCACACACAATCCTGAGTTTACTGTACTTGAATTCTATGTGGCTTACAAAGATTATTTCTGGATGATGGAAACAACCGAGCAGTTGCTGGAAAAAGCAGCGCTTGATGTTTGCGGTACCACCCAAATCACCGTTGGAGGTAAAGAGATTTCTTTCAAAGCTCCTTTCAAACGCATCAGTATTTATGATGCGATCAAAGAACATACAGGTCATGATGTAAGCCGGATGAGCGAAGAACAGCTCCGCGCTGTATGCCGTGAATTACATATCCAGGTGGATAATACAATGGGTAAAGGAAAACTGATCGATGAGATCTTTGGTAATAAATGTGAGGGCCACTATGTGCAGCCGACATTCATTATCGACTACCCGGTTGAAATGAGTCCGCTGACCAAAAAACACCGTGACAAGCAAGGTCTTGTTGAGCGTTTTGAGCTGATGGTAAATGGTAAGGAAATAGCGAATGCTTATACCGAATTGAATGACCCGATCGATCAGCGTGAACGCTTTGAGGAGCAGGTGCGTTTGCTGGAAAGAGGGGATAGTGAAGCGATGTTCATCGACAATGACTTCCTGCGTGCGCTTGAATATGGAATGCCCCCTACTTCGGGCATCGGGTTTGGTATTGACCGTCTTTGCATGCTGCTGACGAATCAATCATCCATTCAGGATGTACTGTTCTTCCCGCAGATGAGACCAGAACAAGAACACGAATAAGCGCCAATGGCCGCGAATAAACACGAATAGCGTCTTAAAGGGCGGGAAGAGTTTTACTTCCCGCCCTTAATTTTTTTCCGGCAATAGAGCTCTATTCGCGAAAATTCGCGGCCATTCGTGTTTTATTCGCGTTAGTCTACAAACAGATCCTTATACAATTTAGCTCCGGGTACGACTGCATATTTTTCAAGATCAGTGATCCCTTCCGCTGCGAATAGCGCTTCATCGATAAAGCAATTGCCTGTACATTCCTTTGGTGATCTATTGAGTATGAGATAAGCTGCATCAGCAAGTATTGCTGGTGTCCGGCTCATTTTTGCCAGAGTTTCTCCTCCGAGCAGGTTTCTGACGGCAGCTGTATCAATGGTAGTCTTTGGCCATAACGCATTCGATCCGATGTTATGGCTCTTTAATTCCTCGGCCCAGCCCATTGCCATCAGACTCATGTTATATTTCGTCATCGTATAAGCGATATGACCAGCCAGCCATTTCGGCTGGATATTTACCGGCGGAGATAACGTGAGGATATGTGCATGGTCAGACTTCTTCAGATGAGGGATACAGGCTTTCGTAACAAAGAATGTTCCGCGTACATTGATCGAATAGATCAGATCAAAACGCTTTGGATCTGTTTGCTCGGTTGGCGTTAAAGAAATAGCCGATGCATTGTTGATCAGCATATCAATCCCTCCAAAAGTTTCCAGGGTCTTATCAACCACGTTTTGTACCTGGTCTTCAAACCGGATATCGCATTGAACCGCCAGGGCTTTACCACCAGCAGCTTCCACTTCGGCGGCAGCAGAATAGATCGTACCACCAAGTTTGGCATTTTCTTCAACAGATTTTGCAGCAATGACGATATTGGCGCCATCGGCGGCAAAACGTAATGCCATGGCTTTACCGATGCCTCTTGTTGCTCCTGTAATGATGATCGTTTTGTTCTTCAATGACATAGCAGACTTTTTATTTGCCTGAAGATAAGAAAAGCCATTGTGGAATGGCGTTTTACCTCGTACATACACTAGAAGTGCCGTAAATCCGGAATGGGTATTAATGGTCATATCTGCGCTGGCAGGTATAGAAAAGGCCTTCTATATTTGATGCGGCTGCCGGTTAACGACAGGCTGGCACCATAAAACCCGAGTCCCGTTTACTCCAATATACCCTGCGATAGCTGAAGCAATGGCAACAGCTATACTAATGAGAAACCAGCGCCAACTAACTGCAAAAATGAAGAACACCTTGGTTTGGCCAAAAACAGTTAACCCCGGATTTTCCGGGGTTAACTGTTTTTGGCCGGGAGTTGCTTCTATTATCAAACTGGAGATGGCAAACGGGTCAAGAGAAAAAATTTGAGGGTGTGACTGAGCGGTTGAGCTCATATAATTTGCGGCTACAGGTGACAATTTATTTCAGCGCAATCTAATAGTTGTAACGATCTCTCTCCACTTCACCAACTTCTCCCGCTGACCGGTTGTCGCTGATCCGCTACTGGTTCCGGGACGTAAGGATGGACTGGTTTTACAACAGATTTTTTCTGATGTTTTTCCGGAATGTTCACTGCTATTTTCACCGGAGAAATGGTGATTATCCCTTGTTTTCAGCCGCTGTCCGGAGCGATCTTTACACCGAAGAATTCTTAATGTTCACCGTCGTTTTCAGGACTGGTGGAGGAGGTCAGTCCTGGAAAGGGCGGTGACATTTTTTATT
>VFQP010001847.1_pt1 | contig 25888 bp, 31 predicted proteins | sample 3512351 | NCBI WGS metagenome assembly VFQP01 (sample SAMN10412372, study PRJNA504923) | tailings metagenome | isolation source: Relicate 1 Philex TSF1 revegetated site | place: Philippines: Tuba, Benguet | collected 2017-08-29
AGCAGCAGCAGCAGCAGCAGCAGCAGCAGCAGCAGCAGCAGCAGCAGCAGCAGCTGGCGTCCTCCTCGCCCCGCCACGCTGCCTCCGCCGGCGACGGCGCCGCGCTCTTCTCCACTTCGCTGCCAGACGGCGGCGCGGCGCCGCCGCCACAGCTTCCGGGCAGCTCCTCGCCCGCCCCGTCGGGCGCCATGGCCCCGCCGGTGGGCCGGGCGCCGTCCAGCTGGCTGCCCCTGGCGCAGCTCTACCTGACGCACCTGGGCACCTTGGAGCTGCTGCCCGTGCCGCTGCCTGGGCAGTTGAGCGCGGCGGCGGGCGGGCGGGTCACGACGGCGATGCCCTCCCTCTCCAACACCGTCATCCGGACGCCCCAGGTGAGACAGCTCGTCTTGCGCGTGCTTTCGCCCATCGCTTCGCCCTCTTCAGGAGCCCGCGCTCTGACTCGTGGCTCGGTCGTGCCCTGCAAACCGCCACGCAGGGCTCCATGCGGCTCGTGCCCGTCCCCTCAGAGGTGGTGCCCTCCTCGCCGCAGCGCCCGCAGCACTCTGGCTCCTCTGGCGGTCACGTCCCCATCGCCGCCGCCGTCGCCACGGCCGGCGGCGCCATCGCCAGCCAGGGCGCGGCGCCCGCCGCCGCCACCATCACCGTCCCCGCCGCCTCCCAGGCCCCGCAGCAGCAACAGCACCAGCAGTTCCAGGGGCAAGGGCAGCAGGCGACGATTCGCCTGATGCTGGCTGGCGGTGGTGGGCGGTCCTCGCCCACGACCAGCGTCGGCGCCGCGCCCGCCGCACCACAGCAGCAGCAGCAGCAGCAGGGCCAGGTTGGGACGGGAGCGGGCGGCGGCACCATGCTGCAGTTCCGGGTCCCGACGGGAGCTGGCGGCGGTGTACTCGGCGCCGCCGCTGGAACGGGCTTGGAGGCAGGTGCGTCCTATCCTGCTCTTCGCCAACAGCTTCGAATTCGTTTCCGCGCTGAGCGTGCTGAGCGTGCTACGCTGTGCCGTGCCAGCAGGCCTGCCGCCCAACCTAATGGTGGCCACGCTCTCCGACGGCAGGAAGGTGCTGGTCGAGCGCATCGCCGGCCCAACTGCCGCCCAACCGCCACCGCCCAACCGCCTCCAAACCGCCAGCCCGGGGGGCGCGCCTGACGGCAGCGGCGACCACGGGGGCCTGGCCGCGCTGGCGGCCGTGGCGACGGAGGAGCAGCAGCAGGAAGAAGAGCAGCAGCAGCAGCAGCAGCAGCGGCATCTGGCCAGGCAGGGCAGCGGCGGCGGTGGCTTGCACGGGCACCACTCGGCGCCGCCCGCCGGGGGCGGCTCCGCGCCGCTGCTTCCGCCGCTGGGCGTCGGCGGCGGTGGTGGGCACGGCGAGGGCGCGGCGGCGGGTGGGCCGCTTGGCGCCGCGGCGGCGGGTCTGCTGGGAAGCCTGAGCGCCGGCGAGGTGGCGGCGGCGCTGCGGCGCGGCGGCACTGGCTGCAACGTGCAGCAGCAGCAGGTGCGGGGCGCTTGCCATTTGCGCAAGAGGGAGGCCTGGACTGCAGAAGCGTTCAATTCACCACGCACGCCCTCCTCCTTGTGGCACCGCAGGCGCCGTCGTGGGGCGGCGGCAACGCCAGCACCGCCGCCGGGCCGTTCGGCGCCGCGCTCCCGCCCCTGCCGAACAGCGGCGGCGGCGGCGGCGGCAGAGCGGCGGTACCGCTCAGCGATGGCGGGGTGGCGCGCGTGGGGTCGCTGCCGCTGCAGACGAGCGGTTCGCTGACGGGGCGCGCCACGGCGTCGCTGTCCGAGGGGTGGCTGGCGCAGAAGCTGACCAAGCGACCCTCTGCAGGTCCGCCCTGCACAACCACGCTCGTTCCGTCTGTCCTTTGCGGGCTTTGCTATTCTCTTCTTCTTGCCTCTTATCGACCGCTTGCGCCACGCCTGCGATCGTGCGTGCACGCAGGCGGCGCGCCGCAGCAGCCGGCGGCGCCGCGCCCCTCCGCCCCAAGCCCTAACGCAGACCCCGACCATGAAGACGACGGCGTGCCCAGCGACCTGCCCGCCAGCGCCCGGCGTGCGCTGCAGGAGGCCAAGGCGGCCGCCGCCCGCAAGCAGCAGCAACACGCTGTGGCCAGGGCGGCCAACCCTAGCGGCCCACAGCCGGCTGGCGCTGCCGCTGCTGCGGTGGCGGCGGCGGGGCAGGGGAGCGGCGGCGGCTCGGGTGCGCCTGGCGACGCTGCCACAGCGGCGGCGGCGACGGAAGGCCAGGAGGCGGAGCAGGCCGAGGAGGAGGAGGACGCCGCCGACTTCGACCTGCAGGTGCGGGGCAAAAGGCACTCTTGGCTGGCGTTCTCGCTTTGCTTTCCTTGCAGTGGCGACCTGTAGGTGAGGGTGGGCCTGCCTTGCTTGCTTCTGCGCGTTGCCGGCGCGTTGTCTGGTTCCAATTCCCGCATGGGCCTGCGTCCGCGGCGCTCCACACTCTGCGGCGACGCACTGCGCGACACACGCTGCTATCTCGCAGGTGCCGGCGCCCGCCCCCATCGTGGACCTGTCCCTCATCAGCCCGTTCGAGGACCCGGACGACCCCAACACGCGCGGCAGCGGCCACACCGGCAACACGCCCTCGCCCACCGAGCCCTCCCCGCCGCCGCCGCCCGCGCCGCCCGCGCCCAGCGCGCCGGCCGCCGACGTCCGTTTGCGGCAGCTGCTGGGCGGGCCCAGCGGCCTAACTGCCCTGACCGCCAGCGAGCAGCTGCCGGGCGGCGATTCGATCGCGGCGCTGCTCAGCGGGGCGGGCACGGCGACGGCGACGCTGATGGCCGGCGCGACGATGGAGGTGGACGGGGAGGGCGTGGCGGCGGCGGGGCCCAGCGGCGCATTGGTGAGTGTTGGCCGCGGCGGCGCTTTTCGGACACGTCTTTCGCACACGAGTTTTGTCGTCGGCGCGCTCAAGGCGGTGCCTTTGTGCTGTTGCCGCAGGAGCAGCGGCATGATGAGGAGGGCGGCGGCGTCCCAGTCCCGGAGGACGCACAGCAGGAGTGGCGGGTGCCCGTGCTGTGCACGCCCGACGAGGCGGGCGAGCCGCCGCTGCACATGTTCACGCTCACAGGTGAGGGCGAGCGCTTGCAGACTATTCCTTCCTGCCCATCTTTGACGCTGTTTTCGCTCTAGAGCGCAGGGTCGCCCTTGCTTCGCCTCCTCTCAAGCCGATTAGAGGTCCGCACCGTGACATGTCACGTGCGCAGGCTGCATCGCTCCGCGGCTGCGCGCCGTGCTGCCCGACAAGCTGCTGGTGACCGAGTTCAAGCCCAAGGCCACCGAGATGGACGTCGAGCGCATGCTGGTGAGGGCTTGGCGGGCTCGGGGGCCACCGCACTCCGCTGCACGCTCCTTTGGGGTGGCACTCCTTGCACATGCATGGGAAGAGGAGACGAGATGTGGAGGGGGCGTTGGCGCTAGTGGGAGGCGTAGAGGGGCATGCGCATGAGCCCTGGGCAGGAAGAGTTGCTGACGCAGGCGCCGGGCAGCTCGCCCTCCCACCTCAACCAGTGACGCATGCCAAGCCTTGGACGACTGGTTTGCTTCCGCGCAGGAGGAGCCCTTCATGCTGACGCTGGCGCCGGGCAGCTCGCCCGCCCAGGACAAGGCGCTGCGGCAGATGTGCGCGTCGGAGCTGTGCTTTGTGGCGCACGCGTCCAGCACCACGCACCTGGTGGTGTGCTCGCAGCAGGTGAGAGAAGGGCTTTGCCAGGCGCAGCGAGCGTTTCCCCTCCCTGCTCGCCTGCCCCTCACCCTCTGTAGAGAATGCAAGGCGCCTCCAAGCCCTCAGCCCTAACTCCCTCGCTTCATGTGCAGGTGGACGACAATGTGGTGCTGGTGGCGCTGCTGCTGCCCGGCCCCGCCGCCCTCCAGAGCCCCCCACACCACCACGCCCATGCCCTCACCCAGACCGCCGCCACCACGGCCGGAACCGCCACCACCACGGCGGGCGCGCCGGCGGCGCTGAGCCCCAAGGAGGGCTTGGCGGCGCATGGGCTGCCGCAGCAGCCGCAGCTGCTCAGCTCCAGCTCCACGCTGGCCAGCAGCTTGGCGTCGCCCGGGGACGCGCAGCTGCCGCCGGCGCTGGGGACAGCAGGTGGGCTCCTCAGCGCCCTCCCTCCGCCTCCGCACGCCGTGAGTCCTGCGTCCATGTTGCTGGGGGCGTCCATGGGTGGCCTGGAGCCCTGCAGGGGTTTGGTGTGCTTCGAGTGCCGGGTTTGCGGTGCTCTTGAGGTGGGCTCAGCATCCCCCCTCGGCCCTCGCACGCCGTGAGGCCGGCGTGTTCGTGCTTGGGGGCGTCCAGGGGCCCTGTGTGTGTGCTACTTGCATGACGGGGCGGTTCACCGCCGTGGCAAGGCAGCAAGGATCAGCAGCGCCCTGTGGGGCGTTGCGGGGGCGGGTCTTGGGCGCACGCAGGAGGAACAGGGCACGCGCATGTTTGCCGCGGCCCGGACACCGACCTTGGTGTGCGTGACCTCGCCCCTCACGCATTGGGGTGACCGCAGGCGCGCTGAAGGGCGTCCCTCCCCCCTCCGGCACACCCAGCGCGCAAGGCGGCAGTGGAGGCGGCGGCCCGTCAGCGCCCGCCGCCGCCACCCTCGCCCACGCGTCGGAGCCCGACGCCGCCGCCAACGCGATCGTGCAGCTGGAAGGCATCGCAGCAGGACCGGGCCCGCTCACTGCGGCGCGGCAGGGCGGCGCCGATGCTAGCACCACCACGGCGTCACCGCTGTCTGGCGGCGGCCACAGGGCGCTCAGAGCAGGTGGCGGCCTGCTGATCAACGCGTCGTCCTCCTCCTCCTTTGGCCGCGCTGCGTCTGGCCAGGGGCACCCGCAGCCCGAAGCGTCGTCGGGGTCTCTGAGAGGATGGCTGGGTCAGGGCTCCTGACGCGCACGCGCTGACCGCCTTCGCACCATCGCCGGCACTGCCCTTTGCTCCCCAGAGCGCTTTCCCTTCACGGTTCTTGACCGGGCTGCTCTGACCACCTCCTCGCGATGGCCAGCTCACCTCCCTTCCCCAGAGCACTGTCTAGTCTAGTCGGGCCTCGCCGCCGCTGGGAAAGCAGCAGAGCAGCTGAGTCGGTTGGCCGCAAAGGGTGATGGTGGCGGTGGGGATGTGGCGGTGGCGCTGGGCTGCCCCCAGCACCGAGCGTGTGGGTGGCAAAGCAGCCGGACCAAACCGGGTTTGTGCCAGGGGCGTCGTCTCGCGGTTCTGGAGCACTGACTGCGAGATGCGCATTGTCCGTCAGACAAGAAGGCTGTTGTCGGGCTGGGTCTCTTCTCTGTTTTCCTCTCTGTGGGCTAGGGTGGAGCCGGCCGCGGCGCGCGGCGGGCACAGGGTGTGGTCAGGTGATCTAGTTGCGATGCGGGAGGTGTGGAAGGCGTGGCGGCGTGAAGGGGCCGTCAGGCCCATGGGCGGGGCGGTGGTTACGAGGTTGCTGCCAGCTGGCCATGCTTGGCGTCCTCGCCGCTCGTGGCACCGGGAAATGACGTTCAATCCGTGCTCAGCGGGGTCGCGTCGCGTGGGTCTTGCCGGTAGCGCCCGCCTGGGCAGATCCCGCGCGTGGGTTCGGTGCGCACCGGCGGCATGCTGGCACGCCAGCTGAGGGGATGGTCCGGCTCTGACGCAAAGGAATGGGGACGTTGGGTTGGCAGTTTGCTGGTAGCACAAGCTGAGAGGTGGCCTGCGGCGTGTCCCGCCGCGGGCGCTCCCTCCCGTTCTGGTGGCCACAGCGTCAGGTGTAGGGGTCGGATGTGGCGCACTGTTGTGTTCTCGTGGGGAACCTGGCCGCGGCGGCCAAATCACTGCTGGGCCGCGTACAGCTCAGGCCACTGTGTGCGGGAACGCAGCGACAGCAACTGATGTGTCCGCCGCTGCTCGGTGCGAGCTCAGCCACCACCTTTTCTTTCTGTTTCCGGGGGCCATCTTTATGTTTGTGGAACGGTGCACAGTCGCAGCACAAGGAGCGCGGTGTGTGTTGTGTGTGTGGGATGATGGCGGGTCTGGTGTAGATGACTTGCTTTTTCGGCTTGGTGACGCCAGCTCCGGAGCGCCTTCGTGACGAGTGACCTTCCTGTTCTTGGCTTGCCGCTTGCGCCCCCGCGCGGCGCGGGGACTCAACGGACGCCCATGCCCATGACGGAGGCGCGTGGCTGCTCCGGGCGCTTGGCAGCGCCGCACGCAGCGGATGCTTCGCGGCGTTCTGTGCATGGCGCCCTGTGTGCCCGCCTGGCCTCCCGGCCGTGGTGCCCTGGCGCAACGGACGCCCCCACGGCGGCGCCCCGCAAGGCGCCCTGCCGCCTGAAGCAGCCCTCCGCTTTGGCGCAACGGACGCCCGCCCCCCACGCAGCGTCCGCGCAGCGCCCTGCAGCTGGACCTGCGACCTGAAGAAGCTCTGCGCCCCGTGGCAACGGACGCCCCCCACGCAGTGTCCGCGCAGCGGCGGCCCTCCTCACGCAGCATCCTTTGCACGGGGTGCACATGTCTGTGGCGTGGCCCATATGACGACGCCCAGTCAGAAGTCCCCCTGCTCAGCTGATGATGTTAGCCTGCCCTGTTGTCGGGCACGTGCGCTGCATCCCCCTCACAGCGCCAGACCCTGGTAGTCGGGGTCACTGGCAGGCGGATGGGGTCGCAAGCCAGCCAGCCTTTGCCGCCCGGAACCATGCACCGCGCACGCACCTGACACTCCCTGGAGCTTGCCCGTGTGCCCACCTGGCCACCACCACCTCTGCTGTCCCCAAGCATTCCCGTCATCCACGCCTCTCTCCCTCCTGTGCCTGGACTGACTGGCCTTTCCGACATGCGGTGCATCCCCCAGGGCCTCTGTGACTAAGTGCACCTGAGGGCAGGCATGAGGCGCACGGGCAGCATGGCGGTGGCTCCTCGTGCGGACGGCGCGTCCCAGGTGGGAATTCCTGACAGTCTGTGTGTGCAAACTCCTGGTGACCGCGTGCTGACGAGATGGCGGGCGTGGTGATGTCGGCCAGATGACGACGCTGACCCGCGCTGCGCTCTCTGTTTCTGCTTGCCGCCCAAGGGAACCGCTCGTAGCACGCCTCAGGCCTTCAACAGGCCCCCAACGGATGCTCGTACTGACACCGTCGAGCCAGTCGCCCCGCTTCTCCTCTCTCTTTCCACGGTTGCCCGGTCCTGCACTGCAGTAGTCAAGGAGTTTGCTCAAAGGAGGCTGATGGATCCAATCGGAGCGACGTTGCACCTGCCACTGCTGCGCGCAAGAGTGGCTCGTATGGGTCCTGCCTGGAGGCTGCGCTGGACTGTGTGTGGTGTGCCTTTTGTTGGCGCCTCGTGGTGCGCGTGTGCCGTGGGTGCGGGGATGCCAATGTGAGGTCTCGACGATGATAGGGGTGCACCTCGCGCGGCGTGTGTGCAGGGGCCGGAGTGATGGATTGCTCGGGGCGTGAGTAGGCAGGTGGAGTGGGACACAGGAGACGAATGCATTCATGAGACCTCTGCAACTGCACACGACACGAGCGCAGACGCCACCCATGATCTGCGACCCTCCCATGCCACCACCCTCAGCATGCCGCCACACGCGTCACAAGCTTCAAAGGATGCCAGCACCACCACCACCACCACCGGAGGAGCACACGCCGAACGACGTCCTCATCGCCGGCCTGCCTGGCTCGGGCAGGAGGTCGCTGCGCCGCGCCATCGCGCGGGGCCAGGCGGCACCACCAGCTGCAGAAGAAGAGGAGCCGCTCCAGCCGCAGCCATGGGTGATCAGCAACAAGTACTACACCGCGCACGCGCTCCTGCACGTCGTGGACGCCGCCCAGCGGCCCGCATCAGATCGTCGTGCTTCCGCGCAGCCCCACAGCAGCGCGGAGGCGGTCGTGCTGGTGTTTGACGCGACGCAGCCGCACACGCTGAGCGCGGCGCAGCGCTGGTACGACGAGCGGTTCGTCGCGCTTGAAGAGCAGGGGGACGAGGGCCCGTCCTCCTTGGCCGCAGAGGAGCGCGTGCAGCTGCTGGTGGCCACGCACGCCGACGCTCTGGAGGCTCACGGCCATGTGCGGCAGCAGCAGCAGCAAGGCCAGCAGGAGCAGGCAGCACAGGACGACGACGACGACGACGCGTTGGCGCGGCGGCCGGCGTGGGTGCAGGAGGCCATCTCGCAGTGGTGCGTGGAGCGCCAGTTCGAGTACGTCGAGTGCTGCCTCACGGATGCGGCGCTGGACGCGGCGCTGCGGCTGGCGGGCGACCGGCAGGGCGTGGCGCGCGTGATCGAGGCGCTGCACGCGCACGTGTGGCCGCGCCTGGTCAGGCAGCCCGTCGGCCGTAAGGTGGCGGCGGTGGCGGCGGCAGCGGCAGCGGTCGTCGTGGCGTCGCCGCCGCACGACGATGGGGGCAAGAGCGGGCAGCAGCAGCAGGACGGAGGCCGCGAGGGATGGACGCAATTTGAGTCAGCGGGCGAGGACGCCGCGGGGAGTGCGGCGGCGGCGGCGGGGAGGCCGCAGGGAGACGGCGGTGGGTTGGCGGAGGCGTTGCTGCTGGGGAAGGAGGAGGACGAGGAGGGTCGTATGGACGCGTACGAGCGGCTGATGGAGGAGATGGCAGGTGGGCTGCTCGCTTGTGTGGGTGTGCCGCTGCAGGGGCTGCGGGTGCGTCCACGTTGGGTGCATGCCGGGTGTTGAGTTTGACACGTCTCCTGTGGTTTGTGTGGGCGGCGGGTGCGTGCGTGCCTGCAGGGGCACGGGCAGAGTTGGCGGGGCTGGACGACGCGGCGCGGCGGGAGCGCGCGGCGGGGCTGGCGCTCAAGTTCCTGGCGCTCATGGGGGGAGACGGCGACGGGGAGGAGGACGAGGACGAGGAGGGGACAGAGGGGAGCGAGCAATGAGGGACGGGGCGATGATTGCGGGTGCACGGTCGGACAAGCGCCTGCTGCTGTGGTCAGGCGCCCTGCCTTGGTGCTGTGGTGGTGGTGTTGAACGGACAGGGAGGCCCGCCACTTGCGAGAGTAAAGCGGCGCGAGTGGTCTGCCAGACTGGAGACGAGACGTGCACAGCAGGAGCAACGTCAGCCGCTGGATGAGCTGTGCAGCCCGCCTGTCCAGTGGTCAGTGGGGCCGCTCACGCCACCGCATGGGCGTTCGCATGGGCGACGCGCCGGTCCGCCACTCACAAATCCCAGCAGCAAGCAGCCGCGCACTCATCATGGGCCAGCGCTTGACAAAGGGCCAGCAGCAAGATGAGGACCAGCAGCAGCCGCGCGACCTGCTGTCCCTGCCCGACGACCTCCTGCGGATCTGCCTCAGCGCGCCGCCCCTCGAAGGCGACAGGCGGTCCTCGCGCGCGGCGCTCGCATCGTGCAAGTCACTCGCTCGTGCGCTGGCTCACACGACGCTGACAGGCGTTTGCCACGACGTCGAGCACGCTGGGTGCGCTGTTCGCGCGGCCAAGCTCCTGCAGCAGCTCTGGGGCGAGGAGGAGGGCCAGCAACAGGGCAAGGACTTCACGATGGTGCTCTTTAACGAGTGCGATGCCAGCCTTGGGCCCTACCTGTCTGCGCTGCGGGACGCCGGCGTGCGCCTGCCGTTCATCACGGAGCTGCACCTGCAGGTGCGCGATCAGCACCACGGCACATCACATGGTGCAGGCAGCGCTTGACGAACGTGCCCGTGGTGCCGTGCACGCAGGGCCTGACGCTGGACGCTGTGGTGCCCAGCGGCCTGGGCGCGCTGCTGCCCAACTTGCGCTGCCTCATCCTGGCATACTGCCAGCTAACGCCAGCGCCCAGGACGACAGTGCTGGACTGCCCCAACCTCCAGCACGTGATCATCGAGGTCCTCTCCGTGAACGCACCCAAGCAGCACCAGCAGGCGGTGACCACGGCGCAGCTCAGGCAGCTGGCCAAGCTGCCCAGCCTCTCCCACGTCCGCCTGGCTGACAGCTCCTGCCCCACGCTCTTCCTGGCGGCGCTGGGCACGCAGCTCACGCGCCTGCGCCTGCACGCGTCTTACCAACAGCGCCTGCCCCACGCGACGGCCTTCACGCCCGGCTGGAAGACCACGCTTGGCCACGTGGCGCGCTGCACCAACCTGCGCGAGCTGGCCATCCCCTGCTGCTCCGCGGAGGAGCTGCGGCTCATGGCGCCCGCCCTGCAGCGAGTGCGGACGCTGCGCCTGCACTGCAGCGCGCCCAGCCCTACCGACGGCGACGCCATGATGGAGGCGCTGCTTGGCCTGCCGCACCTGACGAGCCTGTTCTGGCACGCGTGCGCGACGTCGCCCTTCCGCCGCTCGTACAACGACCCGCGGCGGTACCCCTGCCGGTGGGAGCGGCTGGAGCTGGGCGCGGCGCACGCCCACCAGCTGGCGCGCCTGCCGCTGCACTCGCTCAAGGAGCCGTTCCAGTGGCAAGCCCTTTTCCCGACCGAGCACAAGCGAAACCAGGTGTCAGAGGTCCGGGCCATGATGGCCAACCTCACGCGCGGCTGCCCGGCCGGCTTCCTGTGGAAGGGCAGGGCAGACGGCCCATCAAAGGAGCCCGAGCTTTGGTTGCGCTTCATCGACGACGTGCCGGCAGCGCTCGCGGCCCTGGAGCCCTTGTTCGCGTTCCCGACGCCGTTCATCGTGGGGGACACGTTTGGCGTGGGCCGCGTGGACTGGGAGGCGGAAGACGTCCAGGCGCTGGGCAGGGTGCTGCCGCACACGTGCACGCGGCTGAGGCTGCACTTTGGCGCTGCGCCGCGCGACGCTCTGGAGCAGTTGGCCATGAGCCTGCCCTGGCTGCGGCAGTTGGAGCTGATCAACGTGCTGGTGCTGCCTGCGGCCATGGTGGGGTACGTAGGCACTATCAAGCGGCTCAGGGCTGAGCAGGGCAAGGCGGTCGCGTTGGAGCGGGTGGTGGTGAGCGAGCCAGCGTGCTTTGAGGGCGTGGGCGCGGCCCAATGCAAGCGCGGGTGGGAGGAGGCGGCGCGGCAGGTGGCGCGGTTGAGGGCGGGCGTGGAGCTGGTGCTGGACCTGCCTTGATGGTGCGTCATTGGCGAGGACGAGGACGGGAGGACAGAGGGGCCGGCGATGATTGCAGGCGCACGGGCGGACAACCGCATGCTGCTTTGCTCGGACAGACACCCTGCCTTGGTGCTGTGGTGGTGGTGCGGCTTTCGGGCAGCGATTGTGCACTGCCTGCCATTTGCGAGTGCGACATGAATGCGCCGCGAGTGGCCACCCGCGCGCACCCGCCTGTCCACAAGACGTCTGTGCATGCAAAGAACGATGCGAGCTGCTGAATGATCTGTGCAGCCCCAAGGGGTGCAGTCGTTGGGGATGCACGACTTCCGCCACCGCATGGGCGTTCGCATGGGCGGTCCGCCACTCACAAATCCCAACAGCAAGCAGCAACACAACCTTCATGGAGCAGCACACCGCAGCCACGCAGCAGCAGGATGCGGAGCAGCAGCAGCCGCGCGACCTGCTGTCCCTGCCCGACCTCCTGCGCATCTGCCTCAGCGCGCCGCCCCTCGAAGGCGACAGGCGGTCCTCGCGCGCGGCGCTGGCATCGTGCACGGCGCTCGCTCGCTCGCTGGTGCGCACGACGCTGGCAGGCGTGTCCCACGACGTCGAGCACGCTGGGCGCGCTGTTCGCGCGGCCAAGCTCCTGCAGCGGCTCTGGGGCGAGGAGGACGGGCAGCAGCAGGGCAAGGACTTCACGATGGTGCTTTTCAGCCAATACATCGCCAGCCCTGAGCGCTGCCTGGCTGCGTTGCGGGACGCCGGCATGCGCCTGCCGTTCGTGACCGAGCTGCGGCTGCAGGTGCGCGATCAGCACCAAGGCACATCATGTGCAGGTGTAGACAGCGCTTCACGATGTGCTTGTGGTGACGTGCGCGCAGGGCCTGACGCTGGACGCTGTGGTGCCCAGCGGCCTGGGCGCGCTGCTGCCCAACTTGCGCTGCCTCATCCTGGCATACTGCCAGCTAACGCCAGCGCCCAGGACGACAGTGCTGGACTGCCCCAACCTCCAGCACGTGATCATCGAGGTCCTCTCCGTGAACGCACCCAAGCAGCACCAGCAGGCGGTGACCACGGCGCAGCTCAGGCAGCTGGCCAAGCTGCCCAGCCTCTCCCACGTCCGCCTGGCTGACAGCTCCTGCCCCACGCTCTTCCTGGCGGCGCTGGGCACGCAGCTCACGCGCCTGCGCCTGCACGCGTCCTTCCAGCGGTGGACGACGCCGGCCACGGCGGCGCTCGCACCCAGCTGGCGGGCCACACTGCAGTATGTGGCGCGCTGCACCAACCTGCGCGAGCTGGACATCCCGTGCTCCTCCCCAGAGGAGCTGCAACTCATGGCGCCGGCCCTGCAGCACGTCCGGACGCTGCGCCTCAACTGCAACGTCTTGGCCGACACTGACGGTGACGCCATGATGGAGGCGCTGCTGGGCCTGCCGCACCTGACCAGCCTGCGCTGGCACGCGTGCGCGATGTCGCCCTTCCGCCGCTCCTACCTCGAGCCGGACCAGGAGCACGCCCGCCGGTGGGAGCGGCTGCAGTTCGGGACCGTGACGCCCCAGCAGCTGGCGCGGCTGCCGCTGCGCTCGCTCAAGCACCCCGTGCAGTGGCACGCCCTTGAGGTGACCGCTGACGACTTGGGGCGGGAGGTCCGGGCCATGATGGCCAACCTCACGCGCGGCTGCCCGGCGGGCTACCGGTGGCAGGGCAGCGCGTACTGCCCGACCGAGGGCGCGGAGCTGTGGTTTGGCGGCGGCGTCGAGGACGTGGCGGCGGCGCTGGCGACGCTGCAGCCGCTGCTGGCCTCTGTTGTGCCGCTTGCCGCCGGCGAGTCGTTCGTCGTGGGCCGCGTGGCGTGGCGAGTGGCATACGTGCAGGCGCTGGGCAGGCTGCTGCCACGCACGTGCACATGGCTGAGGATGCAGCTGGGTGCCACGCCGCGTGATGCTCTGAAGCAGTTCGCTGTGAGCCTGCCGTGGCTGCGACAGCTGGAGTTAAAGTGGACGGCGGTGCTGCCTCAGGCCGTGGTGGGATACGTGCGCGCCATCAAACGGATCAGGGAGGAGCATGGCATGGTGGTGGGGTTGGAGCGCGTGGTGGTCAGGGAGCCAGACTGCCCAACGGGCATGAGCGCGGCCCTGCACAAGCGCCTGTGGGAGGAGGCGGCGCGGCAGGTGGAGCGCTTGGCGGCGGGCGTTGAGCTGGTGCTGGACCTGCCTTGATGCCGCGTTGCCGTCTGAGGCGGGGGCCCGTCACCGATTGCGTTGCAGCGCACGTGACGAGCAAACGACGCTTGCCAGAAGCAAGCAGCGCATGCCAAACCAAACCAACCCAGCAACCACCTCAAACCAACGTCACGACGCCCACTCCACGTCCAGCTCGACGTCCGCGCCCCACCCATCCACCTCCTCCCGCGCCCGCGCCCACGCCGCCCGCCACGCCTCGCCCCCATCCCCACCACCACCCACAGGCTCGGGCGACAGCACCCACAGCCTCTCCAGCGCGACGCCAAACTCCCCTCCCGCTGCTGCTGCGCTCGACACGCCCGCATCCACCCCGCCTTGCTCCGCGTCCTCCGCTCCGCACCGCACCTCACCTTCCCCACCCGCGCCCCCGTCGGCACGCATGCTTCGCACGTCGCGCAGGTACGCCAGGGCCGTCCCTGGCTCCACCTCCACCTCGAGCAGGCCCAGCAGCCGCAGCCACGGCAGGCGGCGTGCCACGGCCTGCAGGGCGCCCGCCGTGATGCCGCCCCCGTCGACCAGCAGCTCCGCGCACGTGCGCGGCAGCACCTGCGCGGCACGCAGGCGTCGTGCCCACGCGTCGCTGCTGGAACTGTGGCGGAAAAGGTGCTGCGCGCGCTCTCCACCGCAAACACACACTCGTGCGCATCCCTCCATGTGAGAGGTAGCGCGCACCTGGCCCATGGCGCGCACGGCGTCCTCGTCCCACCGCAGGTCGCAAACGGCCAGGCACGCCAGCGAGGGGCCGGCGAACAGCGGCCCCAGCGCGCGCAGCAGCGCCGCCGGCGCGTCGTCCGGCGTGGCGCCGTGCCCCTGCGCCTCGAACCACTCGTCACACAGCACGGTGGTGGCGCTCTCGACGTCGCCCGGGTCGCCCGGGACCCACCGGTGCCCAGCCTTGCAGAAGCGCTGCAGGTTGGCGGCCGCCGCTCGCGCCTCGTCCACGGACGTCTCCCGATCGAGCGACAGGACGGTCCACGCGACGGGCTCCTGAAAAAGTGTGGCCAACCGGCGGGGACGTGGGCGCCAGAAGCGCCGCTGCGGCGGCGGGACGAAGAAAGAGGATCAGCTGGGCGTGCACACACAGCACCACCCAGCTCGCAGCACCACCACACCTGCAGCGAGTGCAGCGGCAGGTGCGCCAGCACCCTCGGCGTGACGATCTCAAAGCTGAGGCGCCGCCACGAGCAGGCGTGCGCCTCGGGGCTCGTGAACCACCGCTGGAGCTTGTAGGGCCGAGCGTCCCTCCAGCGCAGCTCCGTCAGCTGCGGCAGGCGCAGCAGCGCCTCCACCGTGGCGTCGCCATCCAGGGCGCACGCCGGCAACCCCTGCTGGTTGAGGTGCAGCGAGCAGAGGTGCGCAAACCCGGCCAGCTGCTCGCCCGCCACGATGGGCGCCGAAAGCGACCGCAGCTCCGAGCAGGACGCGAGCACGTGGCCCTGCTGCACGACCCAGTCCTCCACCAAGCGCTGGGCGGCCGCCGCGTCTTCGGCGGAACGCACGCCGCCCATGTCTACGTCCAGGAAGGACGGGTCCAGCTCCAGGCACGTCAGCTGGCTGCCCATTGCGTCGAGGAACTCGAGGTTGCACGCGCTGTCCCGCAGGCAGAGCGACGCCAGGCTGGGCAGGCCCGCCAGCTGCTCCAGCTGCACCGTGGCAACGGCCGAGCGCCGCACCGGCACCATTTCCGTGCGCCGCCGGGCGTTGCGCCGGGGCTCCAGCGCCAGCAGGCCCTTGATCTGCGTGTGGGCAAAGGGCCGGTCGCCACCGTCCGCCGTGGCGTGGGCAGCCGCAGCAGCCGCTGGCGTCGCCACTGTTCGGCTCATGAACCAGATGGCAAGTCGCAACGCCGTGTTGCGCGTGGCAGGACACGGCGTCGACAAGAAGAAGGACGCACTGCTCCGTCGTGGCGGGGCCTCGTCTCGCCCAGCTGTTGTGTTGATGCCCGGGCAAGCAGCGACAAAGCTCAGCAAGTGAGCGCACCTGGACGTGGCGCAGCTTGCCGCACGCTGTGTCCATCAGCGAGGAGGCCGCCGCCTGCGTCAGCCGGCAGTCCGTTACGTGCAGCTCGGCCAGCTGCGGCAGCGCCCGGTGCGTGCCGGCGGGTATGAGCGCGTCAAGCGAAAGGCCCTGCGGGGCAGAGGCGGCGGAACGGCCAGGCAGCGAGGGTAGACTTGGTCCCAGCCTGGGCCGCCGCACGAGGGGGCCTCTTTGGAGCCTCCTGCCCTGGGGTCTGAATGTGGTCTGGAGCACAGGCACTGCAGGCAGAAGGTCGCTGCTGTCACTGGGCGGCAGCGCACGCGCTCTGCCCCCTCCCAGGGGCGCACAGCAGCAACCAAGAGGTCGCTGCAGGCGCGCACCTTGAACACCAGCAGCGAGACGCAGTCCAGGCGCACGCCGCCGCTGTGCAGGGCCGCCAAAAACCGCCCAGGGGTGCCGTAGCCGCCACTGTGGAGCTCCAGCGAGGCGCCCTGCGCGCCGGCGGACCACAGCCGCTGCAGGACCTGCGCGCCGCGGGCCAGGTGACGCTGCCGGTCCACGTTGACGGCCAGGCGGGCGCGGGAGACGTGGAGCGCGGCGCGCGCCAGAGCCGTGCAAGACGCGAACGCCGCGCGGAGGCGTGGTGGCTCGGCTGCTTCAGTGGCGGCGCATGGGAGGAGGAACTGGTGCAGCACTTCTGGCGGCAGCGACAGCCAGTCGCGCCATTCGTGCGGCTCTTGTTCCTCCTCCTCCGCTGCTGGTGAGGGTGCTCCGGGCGCCGGGTCCTGCTGAGCCATCAGATGCGCCAGCTTCTGCACCACGCTCTCCAGCTGAAGCATGGATGATCCGGGCTTGGTGGTGGCGTGCGGAAAAGCGCAGGCCCGCCATGCGCATTGGCCCCGCCGCAGCGACCAGCAGCCTCCCCAGGACTCAGGCTCTTCGCAGCCGCCTCCTGGGCCGCGAACCCGCGGTTCTGCGGGACAACGGCAGCGTCGTGGGAGCCTCCCATTCGGTGGAATGGCGAACGCGTAAGGGGAAGCCATCGGCGCCAGTCGTGATCAAGCGAATGGCAGCAGCTCGTCGTTGCCAGGAGGCGTGGCGGCTCCTGGCGCTGGCCGTGCTGCTGTTGGCCGCTGTTGAGCCGGCCTCGGCCCAAACAGAAGGCAGCGGGGCGCCCTCCCCGCGCGTGGACCCGGCCTGCCTGGCCGCACTGGGACTGCAGGCGCGGCTGTCACAGTGAGTGGCGTGCTGCTGCCGGCCATGGGGCCAGGGGAATGCGGACGTGCGCGCAGGCGCCCACGCAGCCTTGCTGAGCGCGCGCCTTTTCTAATTGGCCCCGCCACACCGCAGGAACGTGACCAACGCCACGGCGGCGCTGTGCCAGAGCTGGGAGTTGCTCAGCGCCGCCGCGCTGGGCTGCGTGGCCGGCCTCAACGGCACGGTGCCGCTCATGCGGGTGCGCGCGCACACAGGCCCCCCAGGCGCAAGCGCCGCAGCTTCTGCAGCCATGAGGACATCGCAGCGATCAAAGCCCGCAATGCTCCTGTGTGTGCTGGTCCCTTGTGCCTGCGTAGCCTCTGCGCGTGGTGTCGCCGAGCAACGGCACCAACGCCCAGGCGGCGCTGCTGGACGCGGCGCTGGCGCGCACGGGCTGGCCGGTGCAGGTGACGCACGTGGCGTCCTCCCAGGTGGCGCAGGCTGTGCTGGACAGCGTCGGCACCATGGGCCGGGGATACTACGACGGGTGGTGAGCAGCACGGGCGTGCGTGGGCATGTCATGGCAACGGCCTGGGCTGGAGGAACGGGGAAGCCTGCCTAGGGCCTCTTGGGTAGCTGGAGGCACAGGATCGTGACTGGAGGAGCTGCGGACAGGGGTCGGGGGAGCAGATGGTGTGGGGCAAGGCAACCGTACACAGGCCCAGAGCAGTGCAGGATCCTCAGCAGAGGGGCAAGTGCGGAGCACACGCGAGGGCACTATGCTGCTGCGCGGATTGTGGCGATCGAGCGCCTGGCGGCAACGAAGGCGACACTCTTCCGCACGCCCGCACCTGCACGGGGGCACCGCAGGGTGACGGTGCCGGCGTCGACGGTGGACCTATCCGCCGCCGGGCTGGTGGAGCCTCTTGATTCGTACGTCAACATGGACCCGGCGCTCAACTGGACGGACGTGCACAAGTTCGTGCGCACCTCGGCCGCCGTCTTCAACGGCTCGGTGCGTCTGTGTGCTGCGTGATGCGCCTGGCACCCTGGCAGCACGCCCGCGGCGCGCCCAGCGAGTGATGGAACTGCCGAGTCCAGCAGCGCAATTGGTGCTCCTGCAAAGTGAGCCGAAGCCGCTGAGGTCGAGGGGTTGCTGAGGGCGAACCAGCTCCGCCCACCATGCGGGCCCAGAAAAGGAGAGGCGTGGCGACGAGGAGAGGGTGGATTGAGAGGCTGGTGCCGCAAACACGTCACGGGTGGGCGCAGGTGGTTGGCGTCCCGGTGGCGGTCAACGTGCCGCTGCTGCACTGGCGGCGCGAGCGCATGAAGCGGCTGGGCGTGGAGGAGCCGCACTCGTGGCGCGACGTGGTGCTGGCGGCCCGCGCCATCAACGGCACCGACTTCAACGACGGTGCGGCCACACTGTGCTTGCGTGATGCGTGGCCGTGCAGGAGCTGCTGAACCTTTGCCGGCGTGCTTAACGACGTTGCGCGCCTTGAATCAGCGCCCTGGCAACTGGATTGCCATGCGCCTGAGTGACTCACCCTCACACCCTGTGTGCCCCTGCAACGCCTGCGCGTTCAGACGGCGTGGGCGACTACGCGCTGTGCCTGGACGCGCTGCGGCCTCCCAGCGCCAACGACGTGGCCGACCGCAGCGACCTGCTGGGGCAGATGCTCGCCAGCATCACGCAGACGCAGGTGAGCGCCGCGCCTGTTCACCTCCTGTCTTTCGCATCGCGCCTGCGGCGGTGCTTAGTCGCAAAAAAGCTGCGCGCTGGGCGCGTGTGCTGGGGCGTGCTGCTCTTGCGTGCCACGTAGGGGACGCAGACGGGCTGGCTGTTCGACCCCAACACCATGAGGTCCTTCGTCGACTCGCCGGTGAGCACGCGCGCAACTCGCACCTGCACACCCATGGCCAGTCCCCATGCGACCAGTCTGCGCCTCCAGCGAGCGACCCTACAGCACCACGAGGCGTGGTCCACGTCATGTGTGCGTGCCCCACCACACGCCCTTGTCGCACAGGCCATGACGGAGGCGCTCGAGCTGCTGGCGCAGATGCTGCCCTACAGCGTGCCGCCCTCGGCCTACGCGCCGCGCCGCACCGTCAACGGCACCGTCTCGGACGACCCGTTCGCGCGCGGCGAGTGCGGCGTGCGATTTGGCTACGCCGACACCTTCAAGGTGCGGACACGGGTCCTTGCTCGTGTCACAGCGCACTGCTCGCGGCAGACTTGCACGGCCGTCGGCTTTGCTGGGACCCAGGGCCAGTGCTGATGCACCGTCGCAATTTGCGTTTTGGCTGTGCAGGAGTCGCAGCGCGGGCCGTTCAGGGGCGACTTTTGTTCCGAGGTGCTGCCCGGCTCCGACGTGGTGCTGGACCGCGCCACAGGTGCGTGTGGCAGCGCTGCTTCTGCATTCGCCGCTGTCGTGGCCGCCATCGCGTGGCTACACGCTTGCTGGCTCTCAACAGGGTCGCCTCGCCTCGCTCGCCTCTTGACCCAAACCTCGCAGGCCAGCTGGTGCCGTGCACCAACGCCACGTGCCCGCACGGCGAGGTGATGCAGCGCTCGCTGAGCCAGGACATGTTCCTGGTCAACCAGGCGGCCTACAGCGGCAACTGGGCCCTGCTGGTGAGGAGCCAGGAGAGAGAGTGCGCTGGCCACCGAGGCACACGGCCACGCACAGAGCACACTCGCTTGCAGCAGCAGCCGAGCCGTCTGCCCTGATGCTGGCGGGCCCTGGGCCCCAGGGCAGCAGAAGCTGCGTAGAGCCTGCACTGCGCCAGCGCTCGATTTGAGTGTTGCTTTGCCGTGCGCTCGTGCGCCGCAGGTCATGGTGAACCGCAATGCGCCGACGCAAGTGCGCGCCACCGCGTACCAGAGCCTGTCCGAGATCACCAGCCCCGCGCTGCCCACCCAGGTGTGCGCGCGTGTGCTCGCTCGCTCTTGCCTCATGGCTGACCACTCTCGCTGCGGACGTCGGAGCGCCTGACGCAGTAGGAGCGGGGCAACTCGCGCGACCGAGCGCTGTTGTGCCTGGCGCTCCCTGCGCGCCGTGCGCAGGACCTGAGGATGGCGGGCCCGGCGGCGCCGCTGCGCTACACGCAAATGGTCGACAGCGAGGAGAACTACCAGACCTGGGTCGACGTGAGCAGACGTTCCTTTCCCTCCCTCTCCTCATCCCTGCTGCGCTCTTGTGAAGAGATCACCTGGTGATGAAAGTCGCGATGTGCTTTGCTCCGATGGTGTCTTGTGTGCCATGCAGGTGGGCTACGACCGGTTTGACGTGCTGAGGTACCTGCGGGGCGTGCGGCGCACTCTGGCGCACCCCAACGTGGCGCTGGACCTGCGCATCCGACACGCGCAGCAGTACAGGTGCGCCGGCGGCGATGTGCCGCCGCCGCTCTTCCTCCAGCCTCCTTCCCCTCTGCCCGCTGCAAGGCCACGTTTTGCTTCTCAAAGTGGGCAGCGTCCAGCTGGGGCGCGGCGCATGCCACCATGTGTGCCTGTGCGCAGGGACGCGCTGGCGCTGGCGGCTCCGCTGCTGGCCGGCGGCGCCTCGGTGGCCGACGTGCAGCGCGCCATCTCGCAGCGCTTCGCCGTCATCACCGCCCAGACCGACCTGCAGGAGGTGCGCCGTGCTTTGGGGATTTGCATCGCCTTGGCCACGTCCTGACGCCTTGGCCACGTCCTGCTGACCTGCAGGAGGTGCGCGCTTGGACGCCTCGGCGGGCGTGTGTGTGTGCATGTGTATGGCCGTGCGCCGCTGCGCCCTTCACGCCCACTCCCCGCCTGCACTTCAGTCCGCTCCCTCGTGGCTCAGAACTGGTCCCCACCCGCTGAAAGATTGCGCGCACTCCTTGCGGGCTGCTCAGGGCCTCTGTGCTGTTCACGTCGCCATCCTGACGTCCCGCTGATCGCTTCCTTTGTCTTCCAATCGTCCACTTGACGCAGCTGGGCGACGGGTACCTGGCGGGCCTCAACATCCAGCGCAAGTTCACGCCCACCTCTTCCTCCTCCGACGGCGGCGGCGGCAGCGACGGGTTGTCCAGCGCGCAGCGCACCGGCATCATCGTGGGCTGCGTGGTCGGCGGCGTGGCGCTGCTGGCGGCGGTCGGCGCGCTGGTGGCCGTGCGCGTGGTGGCGCGGCGCACGCACCGCCGCTGGGGCTTGTTCGGCGAGGCGGTGCCGCCGGGCGTGGGGCCGGGCACCACGCTGCTGGTGACGGACATTGAGAACAGCACGCTGCTGTGGTGAGCGGTGTTGGGTGGGCGAGTGGACTGGGACGTGCCTGAGCGGGCTTGCGGCTCCGCCTGGCTGGTTGGCTGATGGCTCGCGTGTGCAGGAGCTTCCGTCGCTCACCTGACTTGACGCAGGTCCTGATTCTGTGTTGCGCCGCTGCCATGCGCAGGGAGAGCCTGCCTCAATCGGTGATGGACGCGGCGCTGGGCCTGCACCACGCGCTGGTGCGCCAGCTGCTGCCGCCGCACGGCGGCTACGAGTCGGCCACCGAGGGAGACAGCTTCCTCGTCGCCTTCCACGCGCTAGACGACGCGCTCGGGTTCGCCAACGTGAGCGAGCGCCTCTGCTGCGCCGCCGCTCTTGCCGCAAACCCTTTGCTGCAGATGAAAAGCGAGCTTGAACCTGGTGTCCCTGCCCGTGTGTCTGCAGGAGCTGCAAGCGCGGCTGCTCGAGGTGGACTGGCCCGCCGAGCTGCTCTCCTGCCACCTCACGCGCCCCGTCTACGCCAGGGTGAGTCGTCTCGGGGCGGACGGCAGTACCATCGCTGCGGCTGAGCTGCCTGCCCCCACAGCACTGCCTCCAACCGCTCACTCACGCAAGCTGCACGCTCAATCCTCGCCCCGGTTTGCAGCCCGTCAAGCCCTGCACCATCCTGGCGCCGCCCGCCGCCAGCCTCTTTGCCCGCGGCAGCGCCGCCTCCGCCGCCTCCTCCCCCTCCGCCACCCTGCTCGGCACCGCCTCGTCCATCCCCGGCCACGCCTGGGGCCGCAGCATGCTGCACCTCGACTCTGACGGCCTGCCCTCCTCACCCATCCCCACGGGCCTGCCCAGCACCGGCACCAGCAGCGCCAACAACAGCCAGCCCGACGTCATCATCTCGCTGCTGGCGCCGGCACGCTCCGCCTCCTTGGCGCGCGCCGTGGGCGGCGCCGGCGGCGCCGCACCGCTGTCGGGGGACGCAGAGGCGCAGCTGCTGCCCGAGGGGGAGCCTGCGCACGGGCCCCGTGGCGGTAGCGATGGCAACGCACAGTGAGTCCGCCGCGCCGCCTCCTCGCCATGCATTCCTTGTCAATCGTGCCGGCGTGGTGCCGTCGTCTTCACCGAAGCCGTGCGCCGTGAGCGTGCCATGCCTGCAGGCAGCCAGGTGCGCCCACCCAGGCCGCCGCCGGCGCCGTGCCTGAGCGCAAGCCCTCGGCGGGCGGCCCTGCCGCGCCGGCGCAGTTGGGCGTCACCGTGGGCGCGCTGGTGGCAGAGACGTGGGCGCTGTGCGGCGGCGCCGAGGAGCACGACGCCAAGCACCCCCACGCCACGCTCGTCTACAGGTCCGCTTTCCTGTTGCTTCCTTTCTCCGATGCTCACCATTCCGTTCCTTTCTGGTTGGGGCGCGCTCTTGAGCATCTGCACGTGCACACTGCGGCCTGGACCGATTGACGTGTGTGCGTGAGGGTTTGGGGCTTGTGTGCGTGCAGGGGCCTGCGCGTGCGCGTGGGCCTGGACAGCGGCGTGCGCGACGCGAGCGAGCTGGCGCCCAACCCCACCACGGGCCGCATGCAGTACTCGGGGCGCCTGCTGGTGACGGCCAAGGCGGTGGCGGACGCCGGGCACGGCGGCATGGTGCTGCTGTCGCACGCGGCCTTTGCGCTGCTGCCCGCCGCCCAGCTGCAGCGCTTTGGCCAGGTGTGTGCTTCTTGGCCCCTCGCATGCCCTCAGGGATGGCCAGCACGGCGCTCGAGTTGCGTCACAGGGCGGGCTTGTTTGCGCTGGGGCCCCCCTCTCTCATGTGTAGCTGAGGTGGCGCCACGCATGACCTATGTTCCGCCCTGTTGCCCCTTGCCGCGCCGCAGGCCGTCAACATGGGCGAGCACGCGTTCAAGTCGCCCACCGCCCGCCCCTGCGTGCTCTACCAGCTGGTGGCACCCCAGGTGAGCCGACGTGGACGGCCGCGACGATGTTTTGCGCACCTTTGCACCACCACGCACGTGGGGGCGCTCAGTTCGCTCCACGTGCTCCCACACAACAAGGCATGGCGAGGGTTAGGGTTTAGGGTTACCTAATCCTTTCATCTTGCTGTGCCGCAGGCGTTCGCCCAGGCGCGGCTGGCGCTGAGCGCGGCGGCAGCGGCGGCGGCGGCGGCGGCGGCGGCGGCGGCGGCGGCGGCATCAGCAGGCCCCGTCGCGCCGGCGGCGCGGCCGCTGCTGCGCTCGACGGCGCAGCTGCAGGCCGGCGTGCTGCAGGCGCCGGCGCAGGCGGCCTGCGTGGCCTTCTGCAACGTGGTGGGCGCGGCGGCGCTCATGGCGTGGGACGCCGAGGTGGCCGGCCGCGCGCTGCTGCTGTTCCACAAGTGAGCGCTGCGCCGTTGTGCACGGGGAACGCGCCTGTGTGCCGTGGAACGCCGCGCGCCGCCGCCCTGCCAGAAGCGAGCGCTGCGGCGCCGACCTCGTCCTGGTCGGAGCTCGGCTGCTCCCGTGCCCCACTTGCACCCACCCGTACCGCACAGCGCCGCCTCCACCTGGCACACCCGCCGCCCGCCGCGCAGACACACACACACCATCTGCTTGCCGGAGATGGCTCCACCAGATGCAAAGCTCGGCACACACGGCACTTGCAGGCGTGCGACGGAGCTCCTCATGCTGGACCACGCGCCCGCCCCGCCCGCCGCCTCCCTCTTCCCCTCCCAGATCGGCGGCCCCGCCGCTCGCGCCGCCGCCGCCGCCGCCAGCCGCGCACCCAGCACCGACCTCGCCACCGCCGTCGCCATCGCGCTCTCCAGGGACCCTAGCCTCAACCCGAGCCGCGCGTCGAGCGGCGCGCTCCCGCCTCAACCCCCCCGCGCCGCCGCCACGCCGCGCAGCAGCACCAGCAGCGGCGCCGCCACGGCACCGCCGCTGCTGCCGCTGCCGCAGGCGCCGCCGCGGGTGCCGCCGACGGGCGCCGCCGCCTCCGGCACCAACCCCAGCGCAGCGGCCCCGGCGCCGCCCGGCTACGTGGTGGAGCTGTCGGGCGGGCTGTGCCTGGCGGCGTTCGCGTCGCCAGGCGCAGCGGTGCGGTGGGGCGTGGCGATGGTGGACGACCTGCTGGACGCGCCGTGGGAGCCCGAGCTGCTGGCGCACGAGCTCTGCGAGGAGGTGGGTGAGGACTTGGGGCTTTGCGTGAGGCGCGGCGCCGGGGCCCCCTGGGACGTGCCTCACTGCCGGACACGCGTGTGACTGCGGTGTGCGTGCGTGCGTCGATGGCCAAAGGTGGTGCTGGGCGGCGGCCTGTCGGTGGCCATGCGCAACAACCGCACCTCGTCCGGCCGCGGCTCCCTGCTGCGCCCCAGCGGTGAGCGCCAAGGAGCGTCCCCCACGCTGCCTGGGCCCTGCCACTCGCTCGCTCGCGCCACCGGGCGCTCGCATCAGAGGGCCTCCGGCGGCGTCCCAGCGCCCCCGCATGCTCTTTTGCGCGCGCGCCACCGCGCGCAGGCGGCATCCGGCTGTTCCGCGGGCTGCGGCTCAAGGTGGGCATTGACGTGGGCGAGGTGCACGCCAGCGTCAACCCCGCCACCGGCCGCATGTGCTACAGGTACGTTGGGGGAGAACGTTGGGGCCCACGCATCCAGAGAGGCGGGTCCGCGAGGCGAGGGCGAGCCAGCGTGGGTGGTGACGTTTTGCCGCCGTCCGTGCCGTGGCGCTAGCCGTGGCGTTTTCAAGGCAGGAGGGGAGCGAGTGAGTTGACGTGCGTGCGGCGTGCGGCGTGTGCCTGTCCACACGCACACAGGGGCCGCGTAATGAACCGGGCGGCACGAATCGCCGACAAGGCCACCTGCGGCCAGGTGCGCGACGCGTAGCGCGGCGGGCGGGCCTTGTGCTACGGGCCGTGTGCTACAGGCCTTGTGCCATCCAGCTCGCTGCACAGCCCCAGGTCCCCCAGGCAGGGCGTCGCCACCTCAGTCTGCAGAGCGCTAAGGCAGAGTGCTCCTGTGCGCGCCCCGCAGGTGTGGTGCTCGCGCGCCACCTGGGACGCCATCCCGGGCAGCGCACCCCTCGAGGGCGGCGCCAGTGGTGGGGAGGGCCGCGGGCCCGCCGCCGCGCCTGGCGAGGCGCCGCCGGTGGACGCCGTGCCGCTGGGCGCCTACGCGCTCAAGGGGGTGGTGGAGCCGGTGGAGCTGGTGCAGTGCGTGGGGCTGGCCGACGCGGCACGGCTGGTGCAGCTGCAGATGCAGCAGCAGGCGCAGCAGGCGCAGCAGCAGCAGGAGTGATGGTTTCGCTGTCGCGTGGGAGCTGGCGGACGAGGTGCAGAAGCAGGAAAGTGCAGGAACGTCAGCGTGAGGGGCGGGTAGACTGGGGCGCTTCGCAGCAGCTGGTTCCGGCTCTGTTGCAAATGCGTCACGGGTTGGCAGTGTCATGGAATGCCGGGCTCTCTGTCCTTTCGGACTTGTTGGGGCAGACTAGGCAGGTGGAGGACGCAGCACGGTGATCCTTAGCTTGCGTGCACGGTGATCCTTCGCTTGCGCGCGTTGACTCTAGCTTCTTTGGCGGCTTCGAGGCGGTGATTTAGTTGAACGAAGTGGGGGCTTCTCTACCTGCGCTGGAGGCCAGGGAATAGGTCAGGGAGGAGCATCCTCGGCGTGATTACACTGCGTCGTTCGCGTGCAGGCTTTGTATGGCGTGCAGACTGCACCTGTGCGAAAGCCGCACAGCGAAGCTTGCGTGTTGCTCTCATTGTACTGCTGGCTCCCTTTTTCATGCAGCCTCGCGCTGCGACCGTCTCGTGAAGCTCGCCCCAGAAGTTTTCTTCTGTTTTTCGATCCCGCATGAATTGTCCTCGCTCCCTCCAAGGTCTGCGCGTTTCCTTCAATGCCGCGCGCGTGACGACGCATACTGCAAGAGACTCTGCGTCCTGTGAGCCATCAGACCTGTATCAAGCTGGAGAGAGAGACACGGCCACGCATAGAGCACGCTCGCATGCAGCAGCCGCCGAGCCATCAGCTCTCTCGTTCAAGCAGGTCGCAAGACAGACGAACGACACGCCCGACCGCGCACCCAGCGTCGGTAGGCACGCGCACCAACGCACCACCAACGAGAGAGACCGCTTGCACTTGGTGAACAGCCGGGAACGATAAGCACGCACAAGCATGCATCCACGCCGCAGCTGCCGGGCCTTCAGACCCGTATGAAGCAGGCCGCAAGACAGACGAACGACACGCCCGACCGCGCACCCAGCGTCACCAGGCACGCGCACCAACGCACCACCAACG
>VFQP010001848.1_pt1 | contig 25872 bp, 26 predicted proteins | sample 3512351 | NCBI WGS metagenome assembly VFQP01 (sample SAMN10412372, study PRJNA504923) | tailings metagenome | isolation source: Relicate 1 Philex TSF1 revegetated site | place: Philippines: Tuba, Benguet | collected 2017-08-29
GCAGAGCTGCGTGGCGCATACTGTACGCGTGTGGGCGAGCATGTGTGGGAAGCGAGGGGTGGCTCCCCAGGGAGCGGCTCACCTTGCTGTTGGGGTCCACGTGGCAGTGCAGCACGTCGCCAAACTTGGACGCCTCGCCGCGCACGTCCTCCTCCACGTCGGCCTGCCACGTGGCCTCGGCCTTGTCGGCCTCGGTGAACACTGCGCGCGCGCGGCACGCGGCAACAGCGACTCATGAGCCACGCTGCTGCGGCGGCGGTGGCGCAGGGGGGCAGATTTGAGTGCGCAGGGTGGGGCGCGACGAGAGGCGGCACGCTGCTCACTGTTTTTGAGCAGCAGGCAGGGCGTGGGGATGGGCGAGGCGGGCCCCAGCAGCCCCTGCTCCAGCAGCACGCTCTGAGGCACCGCCGGGCCGCCGCTTGCCCCGCCCGCCCCTCCCCCGCCCAGCACGCTGGGCAGCGAGGGCGCCTGCAGCCCCGCCGAGCTGGCCAGGCGCGACATGAGCGCGGCGCGGCTCTGCGCATTGAGACGGAAGGAGCGGTTGTTCTCCGCCTCGTCCAGGTCGTCCACCTCGCCCGTGCCGGCGGCGGGCGCGGCGGCGGCGGCGAGCGCGTCGGGCGGCTGCGGCAGGCCCGAGGGCGGCGGCGGGAAGCCGGAGGGCGGCGCGCCGCCGGCGGCGCTGGCGAAGGCCGCCGCCGCGGCGGCGGCGGCGGCGATGGCGGCGGCGGGGTCGATGGGCGGCGGGACGGGGAGGAGGCCGGCGGGGAGGACGGGCGGCGGCGGCGGGAGGGGCAGGCCCGAGGTCGGGTCCAGCCCCTGGGGGAGGCCGCCGGGCGGGAGGGGCGGCGGCGGGGGCAGCGCAGCGCCGGCCATGGGCGCCTTTTGCACCGTGAGCTTCTTGCCCATGAAGTCGACGCCGTTGAAGCCCTGGATGGCCTTTTCGGCATTGGCCACGTCGGTGAACTGCACGTACGCCTCGCCTGCAAGGTGGGAGAGTGCGCGCGTTGCGGGCCACAGGAGAGCACAGTCAGGCGCGTGGTGAGCGCGTGCGACGGGTGCATCGTAGCCGGGCGCGCGCAACACACCCGTCGAGGCGTTGGTGACGGGGTCGCGCACGACGCTGCAGTAGTTGACGGTGCCAAAGGGCGCGAAGGCCTCCTTGAGCAGGTCCTCGTCCACGCCCGGGTGCAGGTTGAGCACCTGCGGCGCTCCACAGGCGCCGCGGCGACCAGGTGGGGGGCCACAAGGGGAGGAGGGGCAGGTGCGCTGCTGGCGGGCGCGAGGCCTGCACACATGTCTCACGCGCACCTGCAGCTTGATGGGGTTGAGGCGGAGGCCTGGCGTGACGCCGCCCAGGCTGTTGAGCATCTCGGCCTGCTGCGCCTTGAGCGCCTGCTGCGCCTCCCACTCGACGTTCTGCGGCGCAGCGTGGGCGGGCGGCACTCTGGGGGTGAGCTGCCGGCGCTAGCGCCGATGGCAGCGCCACGCCTTGCAGCAAGCAAGAGGAGTGCAGGCCGCCGCACCCGGTTGGCCTCGGAGGGGCGCACGCTGACGGGCATGTTCATCATGAACTGCCCGTTGAGCACCAGGGCGCTCATGGCGGACTCGACGTTGCCGAACTCGATGTAGGCGATGCCCTTGAAGCGCTTGGTGTTCTTGTCGCAGATGCGGATGATGTCCACGATGGGGCCGGCCGCCGAGAAGAACTGGAAAATCTCCTTCTCCTCGGCGCGCAGGTTGAGGTTCATGGCCATGATGGTGCGCGCGGCCTTTTCGAGCTTCTTGAGCTCGGCCTCCTTCTCTCGCTCGGCCTTGACCTCGGGCGGAGTCGGGTCGCGCTTGGGGCGCACGATGCCGCCGGGCGGAGGCGGCCCAGAGGGGCGCCCGCGCGACTGGTGGTGCAAGTCCTTGCTGCCGCGGTCGTCGTCGCGGTGCCCGTAGCTGCCGCCCCTGCGGCCCTCGTCGCCCCGCCGGTAGGAGTCCTTGTGGTCGTCCCTGCAGCCCAGTGGAGAGGCCAACAGCACGCTGATGGCATGGATGTGATGGACCACGCTGCAGCTGCTGCCTGGCCCCATGAGGCACAGGCACAGGCACACACCTGCGATCCCGGGACGTGCGCGAGTCCCTGTAGTCGCTGCCCCGACGAGGAGGCGACCTCTCGCGCTCCCGTTCCCTGTCATCGCGGCTGCGGTGCCTGTCGCGGCTGCGCTCCCTCTCGCGGCTGCGGTCCCGGCTCTTCCTGCTGCTGCGCTCGCGCGACCGGCTGCGCGAGCTCCCGCGCTTGCGGCTCCTCTCCCGGCTGCGTTCCTCGCTGCGGGGCCTGTGCGAGGAGCCTCCTCCGTTGGCGGCGTCCTCAGGCGCCCCGTTGGGCGCCTGATCGCCCGCTGGTGGCGGGGGAGGAGGCAGGCTCTCCGCCGCAGCGCGCGGCTTGGACTCGGGCTTGGACTCCAGCTGCTGCTCCAGGTAGTCATAGTCCTCCATGGTGCTGGGCTGCTGCGGAGACTGTGGCACGCGCCATACTAGCGGCGTGGGCGGCCGCATGGCGACGACGAGGGCGCTCGCGTTGCAAGCGGAGCGCAGCAGCAGCAGCAGCAGCAGCAGTAGGAGGAGGAGGAAGAGGTGGAGTAAGCCAGAGCCCACGAGGAGCTCTGCGGAGAGCTGGCCACGCGCTTCGAAAGCGCTGCGGCCGGGCGCCCCACCCCCCCGGCCCTTGAGCTGCGCCGGAGGACGCACTTTTAGTCGCGTGCACAGGATACACAGCAACACATGTGGACGGCTCCTGGCCCCTTCTCGACGCCTTGGCTGTTTTCCTGCTCTATCGATCAGAATACGGCTTCACGGCATTCTCATTCCCAAGGCCAGGACAGAACGCCGCGCACAGCAAGCGAACACACACAGGCTCCACATACACAAAAAACACTGACGGCGCTGCTGTTCGGCGCCGGTCCCTCCCGCGCCTCGACTCGCTCGCTGTCCCGCGCCCAGAGTCGTCGACTTCACCCGACGAAGCAGAAGCCAGGGCCTCACGCAGGGCGCCGACCGCAGGGCGACGAGATCTCAGGGCGCCCCTCGACCTGACCACCCTGCGCGCCTTGGGTGAGAGCCGCTGGGCAGACCGCTGGGCGAGAGCTTCGAGCGGATGCTCTCCAACACGCGTGCCATCATGCCCCCGCCGCGCCACGAGCGCCACGGCGCCCCGGAAGCACGCGGCGCAGAAAGCACACCTCGGCCGTCCCCGCACGCTGGCGCGCTGTGCTCCCCCTGGCGTTCTGCGCAGGGCGTCAGGGAGGCCTCACCAACTGCTCCCCGTCGTACCGGTCCCCGCACCGAGAACACGCGGGCGACATGGTGCTGGAGGCGCTGCTCGAGGCTGCACGGCTCGCCACGGGTGACCTCGGCGCCAGGGCTCCGCACGGTGCGTGTGGGTTGGTCCGACATGGTGGTCAATCCCACAGGACAGAGGGCAGCGAGCGGAGCTCTCCTCTCAACGCGCCAGGTCGCAGCGCCATCGTACGCGCGCTCCCCTCTCTCACCCGCGCCGCGGGCTCGCCCTTGTCCTGCGCAGGGGGCTCGTCGGTGCCCTCTCCTACGGAGCATCATCTGGCGCAGCACCCAAAGGCGCCTCCAAAGGGGTGAGCAGCAGAGCTCTGCATGCCGGCGCACGGCGCGATCAGCAACGGCGCCTCTGCCTGGGTCCTCGCGGGCGCCGCGGGCCATCCTGATCCTGGCGCGTCGTGTGCGCATGTACCGCCACCGCACCACGTACTGCAGGAGCGCGTCGTCGCCGCGGCCGCCGCCCAAGCTGCTGCCCGGCGGCCCCTGCGCCTGCTGCGGCGTGCGCCTGAGCCCCCAGTGGCGCCGCCCGCTCAAGGCCGGCGCGCTGCTGTGCAACGCGTGCGGCATATACTTTTCCCGCCACAAGACACTGCCCGACCGCGCGGTGAGCGTGCTAGGCCGCCACCCCTGCCCGCATGCCTCACCGCTTCCCCGCCTCGCCCGCCTCACCCTTGGCCCAACTGTTGGCCACCGGCTGCACCCACCACCACTGCAGGCCAGGAACCCTGGAGCCGAGCTCACCCTCGCCTCCTCGGCCAGCGCCCTCCTGCTCCAGGAGGAGCAGGAGCAAGCCGAGCACCTGCTGGCCCTCAATTCCGAGTCGCACGCCGCCGCCCATCCTCCAGCGCCGCTCCACGGGCCCGACTCGTCGCGCCCCGCCGCCGGCCTGCCCCCCTCGCGCTCGTGCGACAGCACGCACCTGCAGGTGCTCTTCAGCCGGCCCACCCACACCACCGACGTGAACGTCGTCGCGCCCACCACCGCCGGCGCGTCCGGCACCCCGGGCCCCTCGGCGCCCCTTGCCGCCGCCGGCAGCGGCAGCCCCGCCGTGGTGGCGCTGCTCGAGACGCTGCGCGCCTCCTCGCGGGCGGCCACGCACGCTCTGCCGGCGCCCACCAGCCCCACGCCCAGCGAGACGTCCTCCTCCTTCACGCCAAGCGGCGTCCACAAGCTCCACAGGCGCCCCGCCGCCGCCGCCGCCGAGCACCAGGCGCCGCCGGCCAAGCAGGCCCGCACCTCGGCCACCGACGACGCAGCCGCCCGCCCCGCCGTCGGCCCCGCCCTGGCGACGCACGTCCCTGCCGCGCTGCTGCAGGCCACCGCCGTGCCGCAGGTGGCCGCCGCACCGCCGCCGCCCCAGCCCCGCCTGGTGCTGCTGCAGCCGCCGCAGCAGCAGAACGTCGCGCCGCCGCCGCCACCGCCGCCGCCGCCGCCGCCCGCGCACCACGGCGCCACTGTGACGGTCAACGTGACGCTGGGCCCCGACGGGAGCCTGGTGCTGACGCGCGCCGGCGCCGTGCCGCCGCCCGCCGCGCCCCGTCCCGTTGCGCCAACGCTGGACCTCTCTGGCACGCACAGCGGCGCCACCTACTCGGCACCTGCTGCCGTGCCCAACGCCGGCGGCATGCAGCAGCAGGCGCTGCTGCAGCAGCTCCTGCAGCAGCAGCTCCTCCACCAACAGCAGCAGCAACAGCAGCAGCAGCAGCAGCAGCAGCAGCAGCAGCTCCTGCAGCAGCAGCTGGCCGCCGCCAGGCAGCAGCAGCAGCACCAGCAGCAGGTGGTGCACATCAACGCCGCGACCCTGGCGCAGAACCCCGCGCTGCTGGCCGCGCTCGCCAACAGCCTGCGCCAGGCGCCCCCGCAACCCCAGGCTGTCCCGCCCAGCTTCCAGGCCGCCGCCCACCACCACCAGCAGCTGGCACCGGCGGCCGCGCACGCCCCGGGCCTGCTGGGCGTGGCGCCGCGGGGCGCGGCGGGCACGCCCTTGGCCACGCAGACCCTCATGACACCCCAGGGGCCTGTCACCATCCTGGTGGCGCAGGCGCCGCAGCCGGCGGCCCCGCAGGCGCCGCTGGTCATCAACCAGCAGCAGCTCGCCGCCCTGCTGTCCCTGGCTTGATCTCTGCTGCTGAGAGGCTTTGCGCCCGGAGCAAGGGTGCATGCGGCGCGGCGTGGCCGCACAGCGTGGCTCTCTCTCTTGCCTCTCTCTTTCTCTCTCCCATGCACTCACTCCTCGACGCGCCGCCGGCACTGCGGCTGGCGTGGCCCAAGCACACGCGCTCGTTGGCGGCGTGCTGCGCCGCGGGCGTCGTCGCCACGTGCTGTTGAAGAGCTTCTCCTCCTCTGTTGATATCCCTTTCTCCTCCTCCAGCCGTTCATGCTCGCACACGCTGGGATCGTTCGTACCGTAATGCCGCGCCCACACAGGTGATGGTGGTCACCGTAACCGCCGTCCGCCCAGCGATTGAGCATCTCTTTGCACCCACCGGGAACCGGTGGCTTCCACGCACCTCTTGGCACGGAGCACTGGACACCCATGCTCTGGTCCACGGCACAACGACCTTTCTCTCCTCAATGCACGTCTGCATGGCCAGCTACACCTCTTTCGCGTCTATTCCACACCGACCCCCTGGAGAACATCCAGGGGACGTGCACCCTGGATGGAGGATTCGTGCGAGTGGCTCCCACCTGGCAGTGCGTAAGGAGCTTTTTGAGGAGCCTTTGAGGAAAAACGCGCGGCGAGCCTTTCCTTGGCCGCCACTCAGCCCCCGCAGCTGAGAGCCTCCGGCGCTGCGGGGACATCACTTGGCATTGCGTCATCATTGCACGTCAAGCCATTCGGGGTAGGGTTGGAGGGGGACTGACGGGGTGGACGACGCTGCATTTCCGGTTCTCGACGCGGCGGCCATCGTTTCCTAACCTTGGTCTGGGCAGTCCTCACCTTCAAGCCGGGTTGTCCTCCCTGGCACTTGGCTCTGCGCTTGTGTGAGAGGTGTGGCAGGCGTGCGCCCATGCGCCAGGCCGTCTGGGCTTGCAGCGCGCCCTTTGCCACAGTAGCACTGCTAAACGGCTAGAAACGGCTCTCCTGACTGGACCTCTTTAGGCGTGACACCTCCTGCATGCGCACGGTTCATGACGCTGTGCCAGCTCTCCCGCAAGGACGGGTTCGCCTTCCCCGCGTCCCCTGAAGAGAAAGACTGTGCTTGCTCCTCCTCCTCCTCAACCAGCTGTGCTTAGCTGCCCACAACGATGATCCACGCACGCATTTGCTCCACGGCCCCACGGCCTGCTCTGGCTTCTCCCACACACTGCGTTGCCACGCGCGAGGAACTGCGAAACTGCAACGGCGTCCGTGGCCTGGCCTGGCAGAAACCCGCGAAACAGAGCCAGGCAGGCAGCCAAGCGCTGCACCATCAGGCGCGCAGGGCCTGAGCCGCAAGCTCCCGAGCCGCCGCCAGGGCGCCTCCCGCCGCCCCCGCTGCGCCTCCCTCGCCCCCGCCGCCCTCCGCCCGCAGCCGCAGCGCCTCCCTCAGCGCCCGCGCCGCCGCCCGCGCGCCGTCCACCGCCGCCTGCCTGGCCTGCGCCTGCGTGCGCTCGCTCATGCGCGCCGCGCGCTGCACCACGCCCGCCGGCAGGCCCGCCAGCCGCGCCACGTTGGTGCCGTAGCTCTTGGGGCAAGCGCCTGCGCCGCGCCAACCGCCACCATCACCAGCACGCAAGCACAAACGCACAACACAACTGCTTTGCTCGCCTGCAGGAGCGAGCTGGCCGGCTCCTCTTTGTGCGCTACTCAGGCCCAGCCCGCAGGGCACCAAGAGGGAGAGAGCGCCCCCGACCCAGAGGCCCCGTGTGGCCGGCCCGGCCTGCGAGACGCACCCGGCGTGAGCTTGTACAGGAACGTGACCTCTGGCACCTCATCCTCGGCCTGCTCCTGCCCCTCCCGCTCCACCTCCATGGCCGCCTCCTCGTCCCCGCCCTCGTCCGGGCGCTCGTCCCGCTCGCCGCCCACGGCGCACGCCATGTGCATGACGGCCACGCGCGGGTCGCGCGCGTGCTCCAGCGACAGGTGGTGGTAGTGCGTGGCAAAGAGCCCCCTGCAGCCCACGCGCCTGGCCATGTGCTCCAGCACCGCCGAGGCAATGGCGGCGCCGTCCAGCGTGGCGGTGCCGCGGCCCAGCTCGTCCAGGGCCACCAGCGACCTGCGCGCCAGGTGCGGCATCCACCAGGAGGTGCGCATCGTTGCTCGCTTTGGCGCCGGCGGCACTGCCCACGCTGGGGGGCTGCCAACCGCTGCCCTGCCGCAGAGCCGCGCTGGGGCTGCGATGCGTGGAGCCCCGCTCTTGCCTTCCCATTTCGGCAGAAGCAGCTGCCCAGGCAGTGCGTGGCTGCCTTCTCCTTCCTTCTCCTCCTGGCGGGGGGACGCGGGCGGCACACGTCCACTGACCTGGGCGTGGCCTTGTGCAGCATGGCCGCCGTCTCGGCCAGCTCCACGAAAAAGGTGCTCTGGCCCGTCATGATGGAGTCCTGCGGCACAGGTGCCACGCCGCCACCCGTGGCCAACGTGCCCCCCGCCCACGCTTCGCATCCCCGCGGGCGGTCCGCTGCGCTCCCCCGCCGGGCACGTTGCCCTCGCACGCCGCTCCCTCGCTGCCACCACCACCGACGCCCCAAGTCCTCTGCGCGCCTGGGAGATGACCCCGTCGGCCCCCACCCCTTAACCCCCCCCCCCCAACGTGACCCTGTTCGCCTCACCTTGGCGCCCATGCGCACAAAGACGGCGTCCACGGGCGTCAGCCGGAAGGACTGCGCCGGCACAAAGGCGCCCACCTGGGCCAGCACCGCCGCAAGGCATGCCTGGCGCAGCAACGTGCTCTTGCCGCCTGCGTCAGTTGACACCGCACGCCAGGCACGCGAGCACGCGCCCACGGCGCCGGCGTCGCGCACGTGTGGGAGGGGCGGCCGGCCGTCGTGCTGGTGCTGGCTGCACGGCGCTGCACCTCAGGTCGGCAGGCATGCGCCAGACCCTCGCAGGGCCCGCACGCCCGATTGGAAGGAGGCAGGAGCGGGCGCTCTCACCCATGTTGGGGCCCGACAGCAGGATGAAGGGCGCGCGCCGCTCGCCGCCCAGCACAATGTCGTTGGGCACAAAGGCGCCGCTGCGCCCCGGCAGACCTGCGCACCACGCGGCGTGCGGCGGTAGCAGAGCAGCGCCATCGCCCCGCTGCCCGCTCTTGATGGCAAACTCGAGCTTCTCCGCCCCCACCAGCACATCCAAGGCAGCAGGAGCGGCTGCCTTCAGCGCCCCCCAGGCAGGGCGTCAAGGAGCGCGTGCCCAGTGTGCTGCTGCGCACCTGCGGGGTGCGTGAGGCCCTGCGCCTCGAGCACGGCCACCTCCTCCACCTCCTGCTCGCCGTCGGCGCCGTCCTCCTGCATGGGCGCGGGCCCCGGCGAGGGCCAGGCCGCCGCCTGCTTGGGCCGCCACTGCGGCTCGAGGATCTCCGGCCGGCACACGGCGTCGCCTGCGGATGGATTCGTCGCGGCGCAGCACTCGCGTGACGAAAAGGGGCCGCAGGAGGAGGAGGAGGAGGCTTCAAGCGTTTCGAGCGATCGGCCGTCCTGGCGAGGCAAGGAGCAGCACCTGCGTTGGCGGCGTGCGTGGCGAGCGACATGAGCGCGTCGAGCTCGGCCACCGCGTCGACGGCCCAGCACCACAGCCGCCGCTCGCTGCAGAACCGCCCGACCAGCTCCTGCGCGGCGGCAGCGACGGCGCGAGCAGCAGCACCGGCGACCTTGGCCCACCACCCGACGAGAGCAGCGCCGATGGCCCTAGAGGACGCCGCAAGTGCAGCGCGCGACTTGCGAGCGGACCCGCTGCTCAGGCCGTGCTCAGGCCGCGCTCGCGGCGCACCTGCAGGATGTTGGCGAGCGCCGTCTCCTTGCCCTGCTCGGCCTCGGCCAGGTCGGCGCACAGCTGCGTCAGCCGCGCGCTGGTGAAGCGCTTGTAGCCCTTGCGCTGGCCCACCAGCGTGAAGTCGCGAGGCACCTGCACCGGAGTTCCGGCCAGCGAGCCACGAAATGGCACCGTCGCGTTGCTTCCCTGGCATCGCGTGGCACACGCTTTCTCGGCCGATCGAATCGCAAGGCAACCGCGGCGCTCACTCACCTTGGCGTGCTCGGGCACCTCGACGACGTGGCTCTCCTTGCTCTGCTTGCCCGTCACGTACTGCACCTCGCGGGCGCCGGCGCCCGTCACCTGCCCGCGCACTTGCGCCAGGTAGGCCTGCAGCTCGCGCTCCACCTCGGCCATGCTCGCCAGCGCCTCGTCGTACCCCGCGTTCACGCCCTGCACACCGCAACAAAATCGCCACTCTTGCGCCTGCCGCTGCCGTGTTCCAATCGCCCCCTCCCCCCCGCGCGCAGGCATCGCTCTCGGCGGACCGGCCCCGGCAACCCGCTTGCGGGTGCGGGCGCAGCAGCTCACCTCGGCGGGCACGACGCGCCCCGTCACCTCGGCCTGCTTCCAGTCGGCCGCCGCCTGCAGCGCCTGGAGCGAAGACTCCACGTGCGACCACCTGCACAGCGCCAGCGCAAGGTGCGCCGACGCCTGGAGCACGGCAGTCGCTTCCCCGACAATCCCGCGCCGGACCGCCAAAGCGCCGCCCGCGCTCACCGCTCGGGGTCCGTGAGCTGCTCCAGCAGCGGGCGCCTGCCGCCCGCCCGCTCCGACGACCCCCCCTCCTCGCCCGTCACCTCCTCCTCCTCCTCCTCCTCCTCGTCCTGCTGCAGCCCCTGGCCGCCGGCCGCCGGCAGCGCCGCCCTCAGCTGCTGCACGGCGCGCGCCACCGCCTGCAGGTCCTTGAACGCCGACGTGAGAGCCTTGACCTGCGATCAGCCGCGCACAACAAGCATATGCCCGCGCAGGCGCAAACGTCACGTCCTCTTCGTCCGCCGCCACGGCTGCGCCGCGCACCACGCACAAACGCCCGCGACGCTCCCCCTCCCATGCCTCAATGCGTGGCGGGCCAAGCGCCACTGTCCTGCCGCCCTCCAGCTCGCAACATCCCCCTCCCCCCCCGATGTGCACCTTGCGCTTGGCGCCGTCCTCGTACAGCACCACGTTGGCGGCGTCGCGCCCGGCCGCGCCCTCCACCGTGCTGGCAAAGAGCCGCGCCACGGCGCGCTCCAGGTCGCTCACGCCGCCCAGGTGCCGCCGCGACGCGCCCACAGCGTCGCCGGCGCCGGCCAGCGCCGCCACGGCGTCCTGCGGCCCCGGCCAGCCAGCGACCCGCGCGGCGCGAGCGGCAGCGCTTTCAGGAATGCGGTGGGAGCAAGCAGGTGCGCTTTCTAGGCCTCGGCTTTGCGCTGCTTGCGTGGGAAGGGGGAAAGGGGAGGCACGGCGTGCCGATCCGCCCAGGAAGGCGGCGGGAACCTGCCGCACGCACGCACCTGGCGGCGCAGAATGTCGGCGCGGCGGTAGAGCGGGCGGCAGAGCCAGGTGCGCAGGCGGCGGCGGCCAAAGGGCGTGCTGCAGCTGTCCACCACCGACAGCAGGCTGCCCGCCGCGCCCCCTGCTCTCACGTCGCGCACGCGCACAGGCGCACAGGCACGTGCAGCGTCAGGGGGCGGCTTCAGCACCGCGCCACATTGCACACGGTGGTGTCAATGCTGGCCCAAATCGTGGAGAGGGCCCTGGGAAGACGGACGCTGCAGGGCGGGAGTGAAGCGCGCAAGCCCTGGGCCCTCGCGCATGCGGCGCACCGTCGGCGTTCTCGAGGATCTCGAGGTTCTCCAGCGCGGCGCCGTTGAGCAGCATGTGCACGGGCTCGTCCGACCCCCGCGGCGCGGCGCGCAAGCCCTTGCTGGGGCGCTGTGCCGCCGCGCCGCCGCCACCCGAGGCGCCCGCCTGCACACACACACAATGCGTACATGCCCTCCCAACCAGGTGAGAAGGCCACCATGTAGCGCACGGGCGCCAGGCATGCGCTGGCACGCTGCTGTCGCGCGAACGGAGGCGTGGGGCCCCGATGGCACCCACTCACCCGGAGCAGCGCCGGCAGCGCCTCCACGCGCCCCTGGGGCAGCACCGCCAGGTCCAGCAGCGCCTCCTTGAGGAAGTGGCACAGCCCGCACAGCGCGCTCAGCGCAGCCTCGCCGCGCCGCCCCTCCTTGGCAGACGCCGCCGCCGCGTCGCCCTCGCCGCCGGCCGCCCAGGCCACGGCCAGCTCGCGCAGCGCCGCCGGCCAGCCTGCAAACGCACCCGAGTCGCCGCCGGCGCCGCCAGCAGCCTCCTTGGCCTCTGCGCCGGCGCCGCCGCCGGCCGGCCGCTGGAAGTACCGCCGCTCCTGAGCCAGCTGCGCGCGCCGCGGAAGTGCGCAAACACACAGCCTCAGTGGTACAGTGTATGCCGTATGAGGGAGGGCCTCCGGGGCGCCCAGCTGACGCACCCCCCCAAAGCAAAAGGTTTCGTACGGCAGAGCGTCCCACGCAGCGGGCCAACGGTTTGAGGAAGAGGAGAGCAGAGCAGCCCCCGCCCCTTCCCCCATTCCCTCCCTCGCTCGCCTTGATTAGCTGCTGCGGCGACCACGCCGCCGCCTTGCCGCCGCCCGCCGCGTTGACCCTGGGGCTGCGCAGCGCCGTCCGCAGCACCCGCACCGTCAGCGCGTCCACGCGAGGCGGCGCCGCCGCGCCCTCGCCGCCCTTGGACCCGCCCGCGCCCCCACTCGCCGCCGCCGCCGCCGGCGTGCCGGGCGCGGCCGCCCCTGCGGCGGCGTTGGGGCGGCCGGGGAGCACCAGCTCGACGGGCTGGAGGGCGGCCAGGTGTGTGCGGAGCGACGAGCGGACCTGCGCGCACGCGGGCGGGCGGGGCGCCACCGGGAGCCCACCGGGGAACTGAGCACGACACGACTCGACTCGCTTTGCTGTGCGTGCAGGGCGGGCACTCCGCCAGCTGCCTCTACGGCGAGAGCGAAGGGAAGGACGCAGCAGAGGGAGAAAGCAGCAACGGTGCGGTCGGGGCGAAGGCCTGCAGTGCGCGCACACCCCCGGCCACCGCGCGGCTCGCCTCGTCGTCTAGGAACTCGCCCACCAGCACGTGCCCCGCCGCCACGTCCACCGCCGCCACGCCCAGCCGCGTGACGAGCGTCAGGTCCTCGCGCCCCTCGGGCGGCGGCAGCTCCACCACTGCACGCCGCAAGCAGCGCGCATGCACAGCGCACACCGGCGCCGCTGGCTCCAGGCAGCGCAAGCCCGTGGACGGAAAGAAAGCAAGACGCCGGGAGGCCCGGCTGGCGCACTCGTCGTGCGAGCGAGCTGCGTGTGCGTGGCTGGGTCCGTTGGCAGGTGCTTGGCCGCGCACCTGCCATGACGTACGAGGGGTCGGGCTTGGCCGCCACCATCTCGGCGTCAATCAGCGTGCCCTGCGAGTGCGGCACGTCGGAGAAGCCGGTGCTCTGAGGGCTCAAGGGGCGAGGGCAAACGAGACCGTGCGACTTGTGCCGCGCCGGAATGGCAGGAGACAGAGCGAGCACAGCGTCAGCGTGTGCTATGGGCCCGCAGAGCGCTGGGGACTGCAAGGAGGGGGGGAAGGAGCCAGAGGAGGGCAGCCCAGGGCGGGAGACAGAGAAAGAGAGAGAGAGAGTGCGGCGCCGGGCGCACCTTGGACAGCACGGCGACCTTTTCCCGGTTCACCACGCCCGCCTGCTTGACGCCCTGCCGCTTGCGCTCCTCGTTGCGCTTGGCCAGCTGCTCCGGCGTCTCGGTCTGCGCTCAGTGGGCCGCCGCAAACGGCAGCGGCAACGCCAGCACCTCGCCGCCATCGCCACGGCCACGGCGCGCACCACCGCACGCCACGAGCGGTCGCAGCGCTCCATCACCACTCCGCAACACCCCCACACCCCACCCCTCGGCGGGCACACCTGCTCCACCACCACTCCGCAACTGGCCATGTTCAAGGGCCCCCCTCACCTGCTCCACCACCACCACGCGGTAGCCGGCGCGGGCCAGCGCCTCGGCCATGTCGTGGTAGCGGATCTCGGGGAAGCCCGCGTGCGGCTGCGGGCGTCATGTGCACAGACACGCACATCGCTGCTCACCGCCATGCCCCCTGTCCAACCCCTCCATTCAGGCCTGTGCACCCTTCAGGCCTGTGCACCAGGTACATGTCAAGGAGGGGGGAGTGGCCGCACCCAGGCGGGATCAAGCGCGGAGCGCCGCGCCACCGCGCCGCACCTGGTCGCCCTTCATGAAGGAGAGGCCCAGCACGTCCACGCCCACGTACGCGTCCATCTCAAACATCTGCCCAGGGCCGAAGGCACCGCCCACATGCAGCGCACGTTGCGTGCCGGCCAGCGCCTCGGCAAGGCGCCGGCGCTCCGATGCCCCCTGGCGCCGCACCAGGCAGTAAGCCCAGACGCGGCCGACCCCCCCCTGTTCCCCTCAGGGCTCACCTCGTAGAACTTGCCCATCTTGAAGAGCAGCACGCTGTCAAAGTTGGCCGCCTTGAAGCCCCACCACTGCTGCTGCCCCTCGCTCACCTTGTTCTCCTGCGGCAGCGCGCACGCACACACACGCGCCAAGTGGGGCGAGGGGGCCTCACGATAAGGTCGCCCGGAGACGATGGTGACAGCGGCGGCCACACGCTGAGCTGGTCGTGCGCGAAGCAGCAGCGGGGACGCGCCTTGAACCAGTTTGGCGGCACGTAGAGGGTGCCGGGGTCGTACTCGGGGTGCGAGGGCTTGCGCCGCTGCGCGTCCGTGATGCGGTCGGGGTGCAGGAACGGGAACTTCTGCGCGGGCGCACTCAGCGGGCGGGCCACGCAGCGCTCAAAAGCACGCAGGGAGGTCGGCGTACGGCCGCTGCCGGCAGCTCCTCCGGGCCATAAAGGGCCGTGGTGCCGCGCGAGCCGGTGGCTTGACTGACCTGCACCATGCGGGCGCCGAACCTGCCGGCGTCCTCGTTGTTGAGCCGCACGTCGAACCCGTGCACCACCTCGGCGGCGGCAGCGCCAGCGCCGCCGGCGCCGCCGCCCGTGGCGGGCGTGGCCACGTCGAGCGACTTGTGCAGGCGGCTGCGGGCGCCCGACTGCGGGGTGGAGAGCGGCCCGCGCGCGGACGAGCTGCCAGGGGTGGTGGCGGTCCACGTGGTGCCGGTCGCGGGCGTGGCGGCGGCGGCGCGGGCGGGCGCGGGCGTGCCGCGCGGCGGCGGCGCCGGCTTGGGCGTGGCGGCAGCGGCCGAGGGCGTGGCGGGCGCGGCGCGCTTCTTGGCGCCCTGCGGTGGTGCAGAGCGGGACGCGCCGTGCGCGGATATGCGCGTGCACGGCAGCTGAGCACAAGGCACAACCGGGGTGGGTGGATGCAGCGAGCGGGTTGGATGCGCTCTGCGCGCGCCTGCGACTTGGCGGCGGCGGCGCTCGCCGGCGGCCGCTTGCGCTTCTTGGCGCCGCCCTTGGCGCCGCCGGCAGAGCCGTCGTCCTCCTCCTCGTCGTCCACCTCCTCCTCCTCCTCGTCGTCCTCGTCCTCCAGCTCCACGTCGTCGTCGCTGCTGCTCTCCTCACTGGCCTCGCTAGCGGAACTCTCGTCGTCTGCAACCAGGGCGGCAAACACGGAGGCTGCAGGCCCTTGTAGCTGCGGGCAGGTGCAGGAGAGCGAAGGGCGGTGCTCGCCGCACGCACGCTGCAGGCGCGACGCACCGTCGTCGTCGTCGAGCTCCATGGCCGTGACCTTGCTCTTGCCGGCGGCGCCCGCCTTGCTGCCGCCCGCCGGCTGCGTGGCGCCCCGCACCAGGCGCCGCCGCCGGCCAGCCGCCGCGGCGCCGCCCGCGCCCCCGTCGAGCTCGGTCCCGCTGCGGTTGGAGGCACAAGCGGCGTGGATCACCTCGCGACGGCGGCGTGCTGCTTGAAGGCTTCGGAGCGCTGCGCAGGGTGCGCAAGGCGGCGCGCGCGGGGCGACCTCACCTGTCGGGGAGCTGCACGCCCTCGTCCTCCAGCTCCTCCTCCATCGGAGAGGCGGCCTTGCTCGCCTGCTTCTGCTGCTTGCCGCGGCTTGCATCCTTGGGCGGCTGGGCGTTGGCGGCGGAGGAGGCGGGCAGCAGCTCGTAGCGCTCGGACGGCAGGTGGAGCCACTCCACGTCCCCGTCGTCATACTTGACTGCGCAAGGCGGCGGAGGCAGGCGCGGCGCGACGATGAGGAGCTTTGGGGCAGAGGTGGACATGCGGTTTGGGGGGGCCGGCGCAGCGCGCGTGGCGCCTTTGAAGCGGGCGCGCTTGGGGCCGGAATTAGCCGCACCCTTGTGCTTGCCGTCGCTCGCATTGAAAGCCTTGACGGTGCCCTTGAACCACTTGTCCTCGTCCGGCCAGAAGACCCGGAGCCTCGCGCCAGCGTCCAGCTGCGGTGGGGCCGGCTTCAAAGTGCCTGGCAGGCTCGCGGGAGCGGCCGGCGATGGGCCGGGCGGCGGCGCAGGAGCGGGCGAGGCACCTGCGCGCGCGGCGCAGCGGCGGCTGCAGCGCTGATCCGGCGCGTTCAAGCGCACTCAAACAACAGATGAAGCTCTCAAGGCCCCTGCGCACCAGCCAGCGGCGCAGCGGCGTTTGCAGGGGCTGCAGGGGAGGCGGCCGGCTTGGCTGCGAAGAAGGATGAGATCTTCTGCTGGCCTTTGAGCACGGCGCCACCTGCGCCCGCGCCCTTGCCGCTGCTGCCGGGCGTCTTGCTGCCGCCCGACGGCTTCTTCATCTCTGCAGGCAGCCCTGGGCGGCTGGACATGCTGAGCTCTTGTGCCACGCCGCGCTGTGCGGGCCCCATCCTGCGGCCCTGGATGGGGCGGCGCGCGTGGCATGCGCCAGGGCGCAGCATCGCGTAGGGAGCCTGCTTTGCCCACTGATAACTATCTCAGCTCAACGTTCAGCAGTTCAGTTGTGCTCAGCCATGCGCGGCGTGAGTCGCGGTGCGTGCCAATCGTGGCGATGCGTGTGGTGTGGGCACACATGCCACGCGCGCCGTCGTGAGTTCCGACGCCGCCACCCTTTTGTGGCAGCGAAGAACACACACTCAAACACCTGGCAAGTGTGTGCAAGTCATGCTCGGAAGGATCACAAGGCAGGAGATTAGCGGTTTCCAAACGCGGTTGCGGTGGAGCGGGCGAGGAAAGAGAGACCATTAGCGGAGGGCCGCGGGACCGGGATGAAGGCGCTGCAGACGAGATGAAACCTGGCCGACCGGGGTTGCGGATGAAAGTGGGTCCGTCACACTGCGCACTCGTGTTTGAGGCCACGTGCGCACCCAGCACTCACACGGCATTGAGTCTCGTAACGGACGCCCGCACAGCAGCAGAGCCGCGGGCGGCACCTTGTCTGCGCAGCTCTGCCCCCCTGAAACACACACCTTACCCACGCATCCATGTGCATACACACACGCACACGCTCGCAGTTCAGCCGCTCACCCACCCATACCCTCGCAGAGGTCCCTGGCGTCACCGCCACCCCGTGCTTGACCCCCAACCGCCAAGCTCACAATCCGGCGCCACAAGCCCATACCAAAGGGGGAGCAGTGCAGCAACGCAGCGCGGCCCGCCCCTCAGGGCATGTTCCTTACCCCAGCGCCAGCCACGGCTCGCGGCGGCCAACACACGCACGCCGTCCCCCACAACCCGCGCCCGCACGCCGTCCCCCACAATCCGCGCCCGCGCCGGTGCGCGCGCGCCATGCCACCCGCTACTGAGCCGCCGCGCCGTACAGCGCCTGCGCCGCCAGCTTGATCTTGAGGCGCGCGCCCACGCTGTGCACGCCCAGCTCCTGCAGCTCGGCGTCGCCCATGGCGCACAGCAGCTCGGGCGTCACCTGCTCGGCCACAAAGCGCGGCGCCACCTCTTGCAGGCCCAGCTCCTGCAGCAGCACCTGCAGCAGCAGCAGCAGCAGCCGCCACGCGCGCGCAACCGACGCACGCTGGGTCAGGCACTTGGCCGCGGTGGGAGGGCCGGAACGGAGCTGCCCTCGCGCGAGCTCCGCACCTGCACGTCCTGCCGGGCGGCAGGCGACAGCGCGGCGGCCAGCTCCGCCGCCCCGCCGCGCGCCGCCGCCGGCACCACCACCGCCGGCGGCTCGGCCAGGATGCCGCTGCTGCTGCGCGCGCTGGAGCCCGCCGCCGCCGCCGCGCCCGGCAGCGACGCGCCAGCGCCCGCCAGGATGCTCGCCGCCAGCGCCGCCGCCCGGGCCTGCCCCGCCGCGCCGTCGCCGCCGCCGGCCAGCAGCAGCAGCTCCTCCTCCTCCTCGTCCACCGGGCCCTTGGGATCCAGCGGCACGCCGCCGGGCCACCCCGACGCAATGTTCCACGCCGGTGGAAGCGAAAGGTCGCTCGCCTCGCTGCCCAGCTGGCTGCCGGCGCGCGGCGCAATCGTTGTTGCCGTCGCCGCCGCCGGCGGCAGCTCGCCGGCGCCCGCCGCGCCCAGCCGCTGTAGCAGCTGCTCCCACGCCGCCGCCTTGCGCTCCGCGTCGCGCAGCGACGCGCGGGCCCCCGCCAGCTCGGCGGTGGCCTCCGCTAGCTGCCGCTCCAGCTCGCGCACGCGCGCCTGCTGCTGCTGCTGCTGCCGCTCGTCTTCCTCCGCCGCCGCCGTACTCGCGCCCGCGCCGGCTCCTCGCGGCGGCTGCTCGGCCGCCGCGCTGAGCAGCTGCTGCGCCTGCTTGAGCTGCGCCGTCAGCGTGTCCACCTCGTCGGCCAGCCTGCCGCACTCCTCGCTCACGTCGTCCAGCTGCCGCTGCAGCAGCGCCTTGTCGCGCTCTGCCTGCTCCACCTGCAAACGCGTGAGCCAGAGCACGCGCGCGACTGCATGGCGCCGGTGCTGCCCGTCGCTGTCCCGTCGGTGTCCCAGCTGGCGCGTGCGCCCTGCGGCGGCGGCGCAGGCGGGGAGCGAGAGGCCCGCGGCTCACCTGCTGCGGGTCGACGGCGGCGGCAGCTCCGCCTTGGCCCGCCTCCTTGGCGCCCTCGCCGTCCTTGCCCGGCTCGCCCTCCTTGCCGGCCGCGCCGTCGGCGCCCTCCTGGGCCGCCGCCGGCGCCGGCGCCGGCGGCATGGCGACCATGGCGGCGGGGCAGGTGCGCGTGAGCATCATGAGCGCGCGCTGCAGCGGGTTGAGCCGCACCTCGTGCACGCCCAGCACGGCCGACGGGTCCGCCGTCAGGCTGCACACGCAACCAAGCGCAACGCGCAACCAGCGCCACCAACACCAGGGTTGCAGCGGCCGCGCTTGCAGAGACCCCTGTCCGCAAGCGCCCTCGGCGACGTTGCCAGAGCCCCCCCGCCCGCGCGGACTCACTCGGAGCAGCGCCCCACGATGACGTGCAGCGCGTCCTGCCAGGCGCCCCCCGCCTTGAGCACGTACGTCCGGTGGTCGCCCACCCAGCCCGCCGGCGCCAGCAGCTCGTCGGCCGCCACGGCCGCCTTGTGCACCTTGTGGCTCACGTGCGCGCAGCCCGGCTCCGACGCGTGCATCAGCTGCACCGCCATGTGCAGCACGGGGCCGCCCACGTGCATCACCGGGTGCGTGGCGCCCACCAGCACGCCCTGCGCCGACAGCGCATGCACGCCGCACGCCACCTCGAGCCGCAGCGGCGCGGCGGCGGTGGCGGCGGCGCCGGGAGGCGGCGCGGCCGAGCGCGGCGAGGGCGGCAGCGGCGGCAGGTCGGCGGCGGCCTTGAGCAGCGAGCGGCAAAAGTCGAGCGCGCGCATGACGTGCGGGTGGTCGCGCCCATGCAGCCCTGCGGCGCGCGGCGCGGCGCGAGCGAGAGCAGCCAGGGTCGGACGAGTGGAGGCAGTGCGCTGCCTGCCGAGGGGCCGGCGCTCGTGAGGGGTCGCCGCGAAACCACCACGCAAAAGAGGACGAGGCTCACCCGAGACGACGACGCAGTAGTCCTGGTTGGGGTCGTCCGGGCAGTAGAGCCCCCAGCTGTCGAGCAGCTGGTCGGCCTGTATGTGCAGCGCCGTGAGCGCCGCCGCCAGGTCCTCGCTGGCCACGTGGGAGGCCAGCTCGGCCAGGTTGGTCACGTGCCACGCCACCACCGTCACCTGCTCAGGCGCGGCGGCAGCAGCAGCGATCCGCGCGCCAGCATTGCCGAGGGCGTGGGGCGCAAGCGGGCGCGACGGGCAGGCCTGGTGCCGGGGTGGTGTGCACGCCAAACGCACCTGGTCAAAGAGCTGCGTGGTCTGCATGCCGGCGGCCATGCGCGGCGGCAGGCCGCCGCCGCGCGCCGGCACCGCCAGCAGCGGCAACAGCGGGCTGGCCGCGCAGTCGCTGCGCCGCCCCTCGCCCTCGGCCGACTGCGCAGCGCAGTGGGGCACCCAGGTTCGCGATGCGTTTCTCTTGGCACGGCGGTGCGCAGCACGCAGCAAACAGGCGCCGCAGGCAGCTCGTCCCCAACGCGCCATGTGGCTCACGTGGTGCGTGCGGTCGTGCAGCTGCAGGTGCGTGGTGATGCGCGCCAGGATCTCTGACCGACCAAACGGCTTGACCACGTAGTCGTTGGCGCCCGACGCCAGGCCTGCGCATGGACACAGTGTCGCCGCGGGCGCGTCGTGTGTCCGCACGCACGCTTCGCTGGAGCCCAGCAGCACATGCTCCACACAGCAGCCCCCCCGCGCACCCTCCACGATGTCCTCCTCCTTGCTCTTGGCGCTGATCATGATGACGGGCACGCCAGAGTCCGGGTAGAGCTGGCGGATGGTGCGGCACACCTGCGCCCACAGAGCCATGCGCACCAGGCAGTGGGCCACATGCCACAGCTGCACAAGACGTCCCACTGAGCGAGCGCCGCCAGCGCCCACACACGGCGGCACGCCCCACGCCGACCACGCGTGCGCACCTCGTATCCGCTCATGCCCGGCATCATGACGTCGAGCAGGATAATGTCGGGCAGCGCGCCGCCCATGCCCTCGAGGATCTCCAGAGCCTCCTGCCCGTCCATGGCCGCCGTGATCTGCGCCACCACAGGCAATCATCAACGGCACACGCACAAGCTGAGATGGAGGGAGAGGGACAGAGCATCCGCGTTGCCTGGCCAGCCGGCTGGTGTGCCACGCGCGAGCAAGCAAACAACGCACCGTGCAGCCGGCCGGTGCCAGCAGGTTCTGAATCACCATCTGCGCAGCAGCGAGCGCAGTCGTTCGCGCACACCCGTGCACGTTAGCCCGTGACGCGCCGCAAGCGCGCCTGCCCTCAATACACGGAAGGCACGTGCAGGGTGGCCCGCAGGCAGCCCGCCCTAACGGACCTGGTTGACGGGGTCGTCGTCCACGCTCAGCACTTGCACGCCGCCCATCTTGGCGCGCTGCGCCAGCAGAGCCACGGGGTCCAGCTCCTGCTTGCCCGCCGCCGCCGCCGCGCCGCCCGCCAGCGAGCCGCTGTGCGGCGAGCCGCTGGGCGGGCCGCCCTTGCCCTGCGAGAGGTTGCTGTTGGAGCGGCGGGGCGCGCCGCGCGCGCCCAGCCTGCGAGCAATGCGGAGGAGGAGCGGCAGCACGCGCTCTGGCGCTGGCGCGCCGCACGGCTGCTCGCGTCAAGGAGCGCTGTGCGGTGCGGCTTGCCGCCCGCCACCCCCACCAGCAACGTGCCCACTGCGCCCGCAGCAGCGCCCACACTCACGCGCGCGCCACCAGGCCCGGCGCGCTGACCACGGACCCCGCAGAGGACCACGCCGCCCGGCCCTTGCCGCCCGCCGCCGGCATGCCGCCCTCGGACATTGCGCTGCCGCGGCCAAAGCGCCCCGAGCCGCCCAGCGCCGCGGCGCGCGGCGGCTTGGGGCTGGCGCCCGGGCCCTGGTGCCGCTCCAGGATGGCGCCCGCCACGCCGCGGCTGCTGGCGTGGCGCAGCGTGCTGCCCGCGCTCATCACGCTCGACACGTCGTCGGCGTCCCACACCTGCGCACCTCGGCAGCAGCGGCAGCAGCAGCACCACCAGCAGCACCCTGGTCAGCCGCCTGAGAAGCGCGCTGCCGCATGACTCGTGCGCCACCTCTCGAGTGAACCGCAGGACCCGCAAGGTGAGCACGAGTGAGCGGTCTAGGGAAGATGGCGGGCACCGCAAGCTGCGCTCCGCCCTCCCGCAGGCGCCCGCGTGCCGCCTGTCCGCCCGCCGCGCCTTTAGCGTGAAGTAAAAGGCGGTGCCCACGTTGGGCTTGGACTTGACGCTGATGGCGCCGCCGTGCGCCTCCACCAGCTGCTTGACCAGCGTCAGTCCCAGGCCCGTGCCGCCGTACTTGCGCGTGGTCTTGGCGTCCACCTGCCACGAGCGCGTGGGACAACGCCAGCCACGGCAGCGCACGTGACCGCCTGGGGATGGCGCACCACGAGTCTCTCACGCGCTGCAGGGGCCGCCGCTGCCTGCAGCGACGCAAAGTCCCCTCCCTTTCTCTCCTCCTCTTCCTCTCGCTTCCCCTCCCTCCGTCCATGTCCCCTGCAGAGGAAGAGGCTCGCGTGCCCAACCCTCACGACCCCCACCTGCTCAAAGGGCTCAAAGATGCCTTGCTGCTTGTCCTCGGGCATGCCGATGCCCGTGTCCGAGACGGCCACCTCCACCTCGTCGTGCTTGAGCAGCGCCGACACGGTGATGCTGCCCGCGTGCGTGAACTTGCAGGCGTTGCCCAGCAAGTTGTGGAACACCTGCCGTGCCGCGCGCGCATCCACGCGCATGCGACTTGCGCGTTCACCTGCTGGCCGCGCGTCGCCTGCAGTGCTGGCGAGCCGCCAGATGCAAAGGGCCCTCAGCGTGCGCGCACAAACCTGGATGATGCGCCCCGTGTCGCCCAGCACCGCAGGCAGCGTGGCCGGCACCTGGTTCACCAGCTTGACACCAGACCGCGCCTGCGCAAGCGCGGCGCAAGCACGCGCCGGCGGCCTCGTCGCCGCGTCACCGGCGGCGGCACAGGGGGCGCGGCCCCCGCCCACCCGCCCGCACCGCCGTGCGCCACGGGCGCGCAAGAGTTCGTCGAGCGAGCGTGGCCACGCGCGCGGCTGGCGTGCCCAGGCGACGCACCAGGGGCCCGCAGAGCTCCAGCACGTCGTCCACCACGCGCCGCAGGTGCACCTTTTCGTGCTTGATGGTCAGCTGGCCCTTGTGCTGCGGCCACGCACGGACCGAGGCAAGCGCCCGAGCACGCTATGTTTGAAACGCTCTCTCCGCACACACACACACAAAAAGGGAGAGCGGCGGGGCAGGCCAGTAGGCGGGGCGCGCACCTGCCGCGCCGTGGCGGCGTCCAGCACGTCGTTGATGAGGCTGAGCAGCCTCGAACCGCTGAGCTTGATGGTGCTGAGCGTCTTGTGCATCGGCTCGCTCACCTGCGCGAGAATCCCAGCGGCGGCACCCCACGCAACGCGTGCAGCTAGCGTTGTGGAGAGGGGGAGGAGGCGGTGGTGAGGGCGAGGACGCCCCGCGTGCCAACGCCAAGGCGAGCGCGCACGGCCGGCGGCGGCGGGCGGCGCGCGCACCTCTCCGCAGCTGCCCACCAGCGCGGCGTCGCTGAGCCCGATGATGCCGTTGAGCGGCGTGCGCAGCTCGTGGCTCATGCCGTTGAGGAAGCGCTCCTTTTGCTGCACCAGGTCCTGCAGCTCCTGGATCACCTGCACGCAGCACACACGATAGAGGCCACACGCCCGCACGGCCCCACCACCCGTGTGGTACACGCCACAGTGAGATGCCGCTGCGCTCTCGTGTCGAGTGCCTGGCGCGAGCCACTGGCGCTGTGCGTGCCGCCGCCGCAGGGCGGGGTCGCGCTGGGGACGGTTGGCGCGTGTGCAGCACAGCCCGGCGGCTCACCTGCAGTCGGTTACCCTCCTCGATGATGCGCATGACGATGAGCCTGCGCTGCTCAATGGTGAGGAAGTTGCTGTGCATGAGCGTGCTGCTGAACATGACCTTGGCCAGCACGTCCGTGATGGTCCACATCCACTCGACGGCGCCCCAGCTCACGCGGCCCGACCAGTTGAGCAGGAACACCACGGGGAAAAGCGACCACAGCACCATGGTGCAGTGCTGGATGAAGGCCAGCGTGGCGCGAGACGTCTCGTTCGAAGACTCCTTGATGGCGCTGCGCGGGGGCAGGCGCGGGGGCAGGCATGTGAGTGAGCAGGCGGGCACCTCTGCCCGGCGGTGCCCTCAGCGTGCGCCGGGTGACGAGAAGCGGTGCCGTGCGGCTGGCGCTCCACCAAAGCCACGGTGTACGGTCAACGGTATGCCAGCTAGACGGCACAGCCCCGGCACTCACGAGGCGAACATGAGCCAGAGGCCCCACAGCACGTAGCCAAAGCAGGCGAACGAGAGGAAGAAGAGCAGCGCGCTGCCTGTGCGCGTCTCCGCCAGGTGCCCCGTGATGGAGCAGAGGATCATGCCCACGTCCGCCAGCATCACCAGGTAGACCTGCACGCGTGCACGTGCGTGTATGTGTGTGTGTGTGTGTGTGCGTCATGCCGCGGTCGCCCACCTGTCCGCACGCTGGCACGCTGACGGGCGTGGCGCCCGCAAGCGCCGTGCGACGCAACCATGCCGCGCAGGCCAGAAACGAACCTCTTGCTGCGTAAAGTCCGAGATGATTCCCAGGAGGTAAACCATGGCCACCGTGCTGTGCATCCACATGACCTGCGAGCGCGCGGGGCGGAGGGGCAGCGCGTGTGCTGCGCCCCTGCGGTCAGGGGCTTGCCGCTCGCGTGCTTTCCAGCCAGGGCGGCATGCGTCCCACGCCGCGCTGCTGTCCCGCCAGCTGTTCGCCTTGCGCCCGGCGGCGGGCGCACCTCGCGGCCAATGTGCACGGGGTTGCCCCAGCAGTCCACCACGATGGGCAGCTGCCGCTTCCAGCTCAAGTAGTCGTTGCACCCCGCCAAAAAGTTGATGTAGCACGCCAGCACGGCCAGCTGCGGGCGTCGCATGCGCGCCGCGCGGCGGCTAGCGTGAGGAACGCACGTCCCTGGTGGCGAGTGCGTTCTGTGCAGCGGTCAGCGAGCGAGGTGTCGCGCGCCGCGCACCTGGAACTTGGGGGACTCGCGCTCAAAGAGCAGGCAGATGGAGTTGAGCACGAACGCCGTGATGAAGCCCATCATTGGCAGCACGTACGTGAGCGGGTCGACCTGCGACGATCGCATCGATCATGCGCAGGGCGCCCCGTCCCGCCCGCTGGGGCCCTGAGAAGCTGTGTGCACAACTGAGGTGTGGACGTCACCATCCCTGCTGCACTGCTCTCTGCTCCCAGCTGCGGCAGAGGTGCTGCTTGCTGAGCGAGAAATCGTACGACGGTGTCCCCGCACCTGGTGCAGGGGGCTCCGCGCGTCGACTCCGAGCGAGCTCGACATCAGCAGCCACGTGAGGACCGCGTAGCTCGCCAGGCCGCATCTGCGAGGGTGTGCGTAGAGTCGAGCCGTGTGCGGCTGGCAGCCTCCCGCCATCAGCGCGCAGAACACGACTCAACGACTGGCGCGCGCCTTGCGCATCGGGTGAGCGCTCAAGTGCTCCCGCCCATCGCCATCTGCGGCAAGCTCAGGAGGGTCCTGCTCGGCCGCGAATCGGGACGCCATCAGGACGTCGAGAGGCACTCACCCAGCGAGCGCCACGGCGAACGCGGGCTTCTTGTGCCGCTCCTGAGGTGCCGCCGACGCCGCTGGTGCTGCCCCATCAGCTACTTGCTGCGCCTTTCCACCAGTGGCCGACGGAAGCTCGGCACCTTTGTGTGGCGCTGGCGGTGCCGGCCAGCCCGGGCCTGCGCCTGCGTCGCTATAGGCTGCACCGCCTGATGCAGCCATCACGGTCGCTCGCTTGCTGCCGTGCTCGCAGTGCTGCTGTTGAAGCTCACAGGGCTCGCATGGGGGCTTTGCAGCAGAAGCAGGAGCAGCAGGAGCACGGATTGGTAGAGTGTGTGTGCCAAGGGTGTGGTGCGGTGGGGTCCGGGGGTGGCGGGGGTGGTTCTGGTCAGCAAAATCGTTGGCGTCGGGCGTCTCCGCAGAGTGTCAGGCGTCGCAAAGGTCCTCCAAGGTTCTCCAGCAACTCCTCCAGCAAGTGCATCCATCACCCTCAATTACCTGCCCCATCACGCATTCCATCGTCATGCCGAGCGTGCGCGTTTCCTCGTCCATCCAGGGGGATTCTAACCCCAGCCACAGTGATCACTACTCGCGCTCACTGTGAGGCCGCCGCCCGCCTCAGGCGCACCTGCGGGAGGCGCAGGCATTTGCTCGCACGGCGCTGACATGAGGAGCGCCTGCACGCCTGCACGCATCACGGCGCCCTCCCTCGGTGCTCTTACGAGGTCGCCCACGCTGGTGACGCCCAGCTGCAGCAGCGTGGCGTCGTGGATGTAGGGCAACATGTCGGGCGTGATTTGCTCGCGCGCGAACACGGGCGCCAGCTCCGCCATGCCCAGCTGCGCCAGGAACTCGGTGATGGTGGGGGGCGCCGCCCGCTCACGGCCCAGCAAGTCCTCTACGCGGGCATCAGCACGCAGCACCACTCGCGCACACGCTCACGTCCTGCAAGTCGTTACACAGCTGCGCAGAGCTTCCGCTGCGCCAGCGTGCGCA